>TARA_R110002074_G_scaffold12602_2_pt1 | contig 24449 bp, 21 predicted proteins | sample TARA_R110002074 | Tara Oceans TARA_R110002074 (sample SAMEA4397215) | marine metagenome | biome: Polar Biome; feature: [MIX] marine epipelagic wind mixed layer (ENVO:01000061); material: water (ENVO:00002006), including particulate matter (ENVO:01000060) such as... | depth 10-100 m | reverse complement strand
CCGCTAAAGGCAATTTTTGTAGCCGTCGACGTGGTAAGTGAATTGTCAATTGTAAATGTTACAGAGTTTCCTGCAATATCTTTTACAATCAGGGTTCTAGTATTGGCTTCGCCTGCTGTTTTGCTTAACGCAGTTATCGTGGCGGTAGCGCCTCTAACGTCTCCATTGGCATTTATCCAATTTGAACCTGTACCATTTAAAGTTAGATCTCTATAGTTTTCTAAATCAAGACCAAGACCTTCTTGCCAACTAGAAGAAACCGGAACAACTACAAGGCTATAATCTCGTGGAACTGTCTTTGAAGATTCTGCGGAGTACATTCTGAGGTGCCAGCTAATACTTCCAGATGCAGGAATTTTACCAGCGGCGCGATCTGCAGTCATATCAGTTATAGGGAAATTTATAAGAATACGAGATAATTCTTGAGAAGCTGTTGCTGCAGAACTAGTGGAAGTCTGTCTTCCATATATCGAATATATCTCTAATACATCTGATTGACCAGAATTCGAGCCGGTACCTCTTGTCGTATTGTTAGGTTGGAATGAGTTAACAATTGTGTTGTCTGCATTGGCGACATAGCGTTTAATTGACATTATTTAGCTTTTCCTCTTATATCTGTTGCTGGATATTTAATTTCTACAATTGCATTTTTGGGTATAATTAATTCATTTCCATCTGGAGAAAGGTTTTTGTTTATATCGATTGTGACTCCAGAATAATTTGAATCTGATTTTATTCTAAAATTAACTTTTAACACATCCAAAACACCTCTTACGTTTTTAAGTTCATTATAAATATCACTTATTAATACCGTTTCGCCAATAAAGAATCCATTTTTATAGAATTCTGTTAGCTTGCTAATACAATTGTCAATAGTTCCAAATTTGTCTGCTCCGCTGGTGGTTCGAATTGAAAAATCAATTCCTAAATTTATTATGTACGGATCTAAAATATCGATTGTATCACTGATCATCCTATATTGATTTAACCAAATCTTTAAGTTATTTTTAATAGCTGTGTTTGTCGCTATTAATTTGCCAAATTTGTCCTCTGATATAACGTACATGTTTAAATTTCTCTTCTGGGAGTCTGGATCTCTCTGAACCGAAACTCTTTTTATAGAGCCAAATTTTGCCGGCATTCTATAAGCCACGTTTTCATAATCAGCTTGTGTTACCGCTCTATTTTGTGTTGGAAAAGTATCAAAAATTCTTTGTTTAATTTCATTTGAATTTGGCATTCTCGTATCTCCAGTTATGGGAGACTCGTTTGAAACTTCTATAGAATTACGAATTGACGATATGGTTGAGTTAGTTAAATTGCTCCTATTTTCAAACTCTAAAAATGATGACACAACAGTGTTCAATTCACCAGCAGAAACATTAGAATTAGTAGGATTTGTAGTCCTCAATGTTACTATTAATGTTGTATCCGATGGAACAATTCCAAAGCTTTCATTTTTAGATAGTTGTGTTGGATCAAAAGTTAATGAAGTGGTGTAAGTTTTTCCATGAATATCCATAGCTACACTTTGAGGATTTGCAACTACATCACTGTCGTTTGCTTTGCCGCTGCCGAACTGTAAAAACGCTGCGTCTGCTTCTCTTTCTACTACAAACTTTCTTGAAACCAAATAAGGTTTAATAATCGATGCAACATTGTCGTTTTTATAATTATTATTAGTTACTTCTTTGTACACTATATCTTGCGCTAAATAATCAACCTCAAAATATTCATTTCCTTCGGTGTCAAAAACTGATATGATCTCACTAACATTTGGAGTTGCCAAGGCAAGTCTTTTAAATCTTTCATAGCTTCCTACGGTGATTCTTTCTGATGCAAATAAGCCGGACACAACAGTTCCGTAAGCCTTGATTGCGTAAAAAGTAGGAGCGCCAGTAGTTTCATTAACTCTTGCAACAACAATTGGATTTTTTGGATCTGAAAAATCAACATTTTCAGTTAACGAAAAATTTAAACCATCACTGGTAGAAAATTGTGTTCCTCTTTTTAAGATTGGAATATAATCTCTGTCTGGTCCTATTCCCGTGGCAGACGCTGGAATTAGCGTATAAATAGCTACTGAGCCGTATGTTGAGGGGCGCCCAGTGTGTTTGTATCCAAGTACTCTACCGTGTCTCAGAACATTATTAAACTGATATGCTGTGTCCAAAAAAGACTCATTTACATTATAATCTAGATAGAAAGATAATTGATCGCCAACATAAGCCACTGCATCAACCATTAAAGAGGCAAAAGAGGCTTCGCTAAAGTCTTGAAAAGAATCCGGATAAAGCCTTTCTGCTACCTGAAGAAGATCTTCTCTAATTGTTTCAAACTCTCTACTTGTGTAGTTTATTGGAATTATTTTTTTTTGTTCGTCAGCCATTTAAAATCCTCTTTTCTTAAATAGTAAATTCTAATAAATCTGTAATTCCGACATCAGGCAAACTGTAAAGAATTCTAATTCCTAAAATATTTGCGTCGGGATTGCTCGTATCAAAATTCACTTCTAATATATTTATAATTGGTAGAAATATAGATGTTTGTCTTATTATTTCTGATTTTATATCGACAAAAACAGAATTATTAAAATTTTCAAACAAAAAGTTTCTTATACCTACTCCAAATTCCGGCTCCATTACTCTTTCGCCGGGTGCGGTTAGTATTAGCATTTTAAAATTTTGGCGTACTAGGGTTTGAAAATCCCTTATCATAGTAAAGCCATCAGCAGTATTTCGAGTTATCGGTAATTTTACGCTTAAAGAAGACATATTTATTTCTCTTAATAAGTAGACTTATTAATCTTTTCCAGAGCAAAGTTCGCCTTTTGCATTGTAAGGATTTGATTTGAGGCGCCCTCTTTGCCACCAAGGTAGCATTCCAGAGCCCGGTGTTGGGAACATTCTTGTTTTAAGATTCTTGATCCAAAGTGTTGTCGGATTATCATCTGGACCCAATAAGTCGTCGCCGGGTTGGAAGTCCCGGGAGTAGTAATATGTCTTAAACAATCTTTTAATTCTGCTCTTACTATTTCTCATAAGTTTTCGATCCCAATTGTCCCACTCGCAAACCCACAGACCGCCAAAGAAGCCCGGTTGTCGATCATCATAATGCTGCCAGCCTTCATTGCCGGTAACACCGCTTTTATTGGGGTCCATGTTAACAACGGTTACTTCGATAGGGTCGTCATAACCCAGGTTAAATGGCATTATTAAATCAAGAAAGTTTGCGGCTGATTCATTCTCGACAAACTCGGTATATTCAGTTCGATGAACGTAGGCTCTTGACCCGGGTTTGACTTTTACTTGTGTAAGGGGGCTATTATTTAACCAATCACTCTTCTCTGAGACGTCGCCGGTGTTCATATTAAATAATGTTCCAAGGACCGCGCCGGCTAAGCCGGTTGGTAACCATGCAGTGTGATCTCCCATGCCAGGAGTGACTTCGCCAATTGAAGACAAGAACCCAAAATCATTATATATTGCTAAAACTGCATTTATCTTTTTCAATGAAAAGATATAATTTGTCATTAGTTTATATTTAGGATCATTTTTTAGATTATTTAACAAACAGTATAGCAATTTGCTACTTGGTCTTGTTTCATTAAATTGACCTATTTTTAAGTCCAGCGCGTCAACTTCTACATTGGTTATCAGTTGTTTCATTCCGTTTGCATAATAGAAGTTCAAGCCATATCTAACTCCCATTTTTCCATTTGTTCCAACTGGTTCCCCTTCAGAAGTGTATACCAATTCTAAGGTACCAGGATACACTTCTGATATTCTAAGATTAGGATCATTTTCTCTTATTATCCTTTTAGCGCTAGCTGGTTTGTATTTAGTGCCATTTATTGATATATATTTTTCTATAGCGTATGGCTTATCATCTGAACCGGCTGGAGCGTCTCCTAGCGGCTTTACATCTCCTAGCGGCACTACTGTTGTTTGGACTTGTGGGTATGGTGAGGATTGACTTTCTCTGGCTTGTCTGTATGCTTCGGCATCCATGCCTTCAGTGGATGGAGAGTCTGGGTTTTCAACATCTTGTCTTTTAACATTATAGCCTTCCGTTCCGATACTAATTAAATCGTCAATAGGAGTCAATACATCGTGATCGGTATCAATATGATACTCTCCTGCCATATAGACAACATCCCCATCATCATCAATGTGTCCGTGATAGTAGCCAACATATTCGTCAGCATATTCAAATTCGTTGTCTTTGTCTTTGTTTATTGCAACCCTAAATTCACCACCAGATGTGTAATATGGTCCTGGCCATGGTCCGCCGGCAGTGTGACCGCCGGTATCTCCAGGATCTGGTAAATCTTCTATTATTTCAACTGCTTCGGGACCCAAGAAGCGCAAATCTTCTCCGCCTGCACTAAGTTCTGTAAATATATAATAGTCTAAATCAAAAATCCGCGGATTAAAGCCATACTGTCTCATGTTGTCGACCATTCTTTTACCCATCTTGGTAAGCTCATAGTTAATTAATTGCTGCAGAATTAGCTTTGCGTGCTCCTCAACCGATTGAACTCCCTCAAAGGCTTCGTCGGAGCGGTAACCACTAAGTGATTGGAAAAAGCCGGCTTCACCTGCCATTTTGGCGTCCCACAGCCCCAACACAACTTGTTTTACTTTGTTTCCATCGGGATCAGTATACTTTCTTTTAATGGTTTGTCGGTATGGGAACGCATATTCAGTTTGCAAATCATTGATTGCATCAAAGGCACCTTGCAAGTATCCACCTTTTGGTGGTGGGATAATTTCGCCAACTTCTACTAAAAAGTCATAACATTCAACAGATTGTTCCAAAAAGCCATACCAAAACTCATCATCTTTAAAAGAATTAAATGCTTCGGCAAATCCACCTTGAGCATTTTTAAAATCCTCTTCCATTCTTTCTACAATATATGCTGAGTATATTGAACTAAAGTTATCTGGGAATTTTGGCATAATCTTAGAAAAAGTACCCATTGATTTAAATATATGTGTTGATGCGTAGATTCTAACCGATGCAATTACAAGCGAATACATACCAACTTTTGCTGCCCTATTCATTATCCGATTAAATGGTGTCTCTCTAACGCATTCCGGATCTAGTGAAAGTCTTGGATCTTCTGCTAAATTTGGAAAATACTTCATAATCATTTGATTTATCTCGTCAAAATCAACTATATCTTGAGAGTGCGGCTTACAGGGGGTATACTCTGGGAAGAACACCTGTACAAATCCCATCCAGCCAGTATACTTTAATGGTTTAATATATAAATTAGGCTTCGAGTAACTGCCGCCAAAGGTACCGGGATTCAAATATATTACGCGAGCGTCCTCGGCTTTTCGATTAGGGTCTTTGGCACAATTGTATTGATCGCGGCTCATGCCCATGGTCATATCCTCTTCTTCTAGATTTGTTGAATAATAGGGCACAAATCGACCATCTCGTTCAATACCATAATCTATATCACTTAAAGTTAAGAAATCATAATCAGCGCCATACATCCAACCACCACCGGTGCCCGGATATAAATTACCATTCTTAACGGTCACATCTCCTATCTCTCTACACATTTTTTGATAAAAACTATTCATAGTTGAATCATATAAGGTTTTTGCTTCAAATGGAGTTTTTCCTAGCATATCAGACAACAACAACACTTGCGGGGCGAAATTTTGCAAAGAAACTAAACTTTTAGCATAATTTGGATAATCACTTACTTTTGGTATTCGATTACCAGATTTTATACTCATTGAATCCGCGTCGGCATTAAAAACGTCAAGTCCATCATCTACGGATATAAATTCGAACTCTCTAACGCGCATAACTTTTTCACTGCCCCTAAGCAGGGCTCTGTGGATATTTCTCATTATCAGTTGTGTGAAAGGAAGCAATATTAAGTTTATCGTCGCTTCCAAAGCCCAACCAACAATTGGTATACCCTCAATCCAGTTTGGAAGATCGAATGGTTCCATTTTAGTCATTTGGTCTTCCAAATTTTTTCCAAGTGGTCCAAGATAATCTGAACCGAAATTAACTTTTTCAACTAAATCAATTCTTATATTATCGTCTGGTCTGTTTATCGTTCTACCTTCTTCGTCTATATGTATATCACTGTAATAACAGTGCATTTCATATCCGTAAGACCACTCATCTATATGGGATCCGGGAGTCTCACCAGCACCAAGAGAGGAAGCCCACACCTTGGTGAGTCCACTATAATTTGTTGGCGGTAATCTCATGCCGGCGGCATTGTCTTTGAAATCAAGCAAGACATCACAGCCCACATTTGACGCCGTTTCGGTGTGTTTTCCGGAGCCGGCTTCTCCATCGGCTCTGACCCCTCGTCCGGTTCCTTTTCTTGTTTTTCTTGTTACAATAACCTTTTCATCACTATTATCAACACGGACCCCAGTGTTATATCCAAAATCAGGAATCATAAATAAGTTTACGCCCTGTGTAAGAGAACCAAATAAATTGTTATATTGCAAATCTTCAAAATCTATCTTAACACTGACGGGACCGGTTGAGGAATTTCGGGATGAAAAGGACATGTGTTTTTTAAGATCCATGCCGACGTCTCTAAGTCCATAAAAACCGGGCTTAATAATTGATTGATCATATTCTGAATCTTGAAAGCCGGCATTTAAAAACTGCCTTCTCATCCATTCACCAACATAATATGGAAATTGTCCAATTTGTCCACTAAATCCTTGACTAGACTGAAAAAATGAGAAGAATCCGCTTGTTGCTTCTCCTCCATTCGGCAAGTTTGTCGCAAAGTTAACATATTCTTTATTATTGTATGCTTTTCTGTGGTGTGCCGTTAACGGATTACCCTGGGTGTCACTGAGGACCATGTTCATAAATCCCCAAGATGAATCAGCATTCCAAAAATTACCATTTCCAAGCATGTCTGTTGCAAAATCTATCTTAAGCATATCTAAGTTGCCTTTAAGAACCTGAGCTGCAACTGCAGTTTGTTGCGGTGATTCATACGGAAAAATTCCGTCATCGCAGCCGGGTTCACCAACCAAGGGGGGTAAATTCTTTTTAACATGGTTTGATAAGCCACCCTGCAATATGTCTCCCAGATCTTTCAAATCATCAAGCATGTCCTCCCTCATGTCACAAAACATTTCATGACATTGTTCGGGTGACGCCCTGCCTTCTAAGATTTCACAGCGTAATTCTCTAAATCTTTCAATTTGTTCTGGATTGGCACACATGCTTGGGTTTGCTGGAGTTAATTCATTATCTGGGGGCTGAGAAAGGAAGTCTTCTAAACGAGCTTTATAGGATAAGGGTGTTACATTTCCAACATTTGAAAACAATCTTCCAATCGATGATCGGTTTGGAAGAGCATCTCTAAATTGTGGATATTCAAATTCGACCAACTGATCAACAATTTCTAAAAATGCTGCGGATGGTTGTCCAAGCAAAGCTGCAGAAAGTTCTCTCTCTGTAGTGGCTGCAGATAAATCTAAGCCAAACTGTACTGTATCTTGTTTGTTAGCAAAGGCTGCTGCGCCCAGACCGAGCTGGCTCATCATATCAACAAGAGTATCTTCTACTGTGTCGTCAGGTACATCAGGTCCACAAATCGATTCTCTGATAACGTCTGTTAAATTTTTCTTACCGGCAATTGCTGCAGGTAAGGCTGCTACGATGTCGCCCGTCAGTTCTAAAGCTCCACAAATAGCGTTACCAATAATTTCGCACAATTTAGCCAACACAAGCATAATAATTTGGAAAATTAAATAAGTTATTACCATTTTTGCAGCCCGCCAAATAGCTTTTGTTATATCCGTAAAATCTGGAAAATATTGTAGTGGATTCTCAAATACGATTCTGTCGATAGAAAACTCTTGCATATTTCTACAAAATGGAAAGACAAGAGACTTAATAAAATCGTCAAAACCGGGGTTTAATAATGGAGGATGCGGACAATCTAATATTCCAATAATACTAGCAACAATTTGAGCACCCGGGAATTTGTTTAATTCGTCAACTAACTCTAGTAAGTTATCGCTATACAGTTCTATAGTAGCCGCAACATAAACTTGCATAACATTATCAACGTCCATGTTGTCCAGTTGAGAAATACCGGCGTCATACTGCTCTACAATTGTTCTTTCATATTTGCCTTCAGTCGGAGGCTTATAATCAGGTGGTGGCACTGTGCCTTCAAAATTGTCTTTTGTTAATTGCTCTCTTTCGGCGTCGATAATTTCTTGCACCTCCCATGGTTTGGGGATCTCGCCGACAATTCCGCCGCCCTCTTCAAGAGCATATCTAACTTTTGCTTCCAATTCTGTACGCTTATCTGCCGGGAGATCTTGGAATAACACTCCAAAAAGTTCAATTGACATATTTCCGAGTGCACTATTGACAAGGCTTCTGAGTGCCTCGTCTAAGCTTAAGCCACCAGTCAAACACTGAATAACGTCCATTAAGAGATCGAACAGACCGCAAACCTTTATTCTTTGTAATCCAAACCTGTGTATTCTTTCTAATGCTGTTTTTGCAGGTCCAAATTTACTTGTGGAAGCAACAACAGCCATACACAAAATAACAAAAACATTGTCATCCTTGTTCAGTTTCATAAATTGTTGTTCTTGTGCCATACCAAACATCTTTGTTAGATCGGCGCCCTTTTCACCAGGATACGTACCAATCAATAAATCATCTGCTAAAGAATCATCAATCGAGTCTCTGCAGATATTTTTTCTAAAGAGGTACGCCAAGGCGTCTCCAATACCAAAGACCTCATCCATTATATCTTGACCAAGTTCTTTAAATTCGTCGGCTAACGCCTCTGTTAAACATGAGCCTATGCTTGGTTGCGCATTTTGCTCTTTAATATCAAAAAATACTTTTGGATACGTGTATTGTTTAATAAATTCTTGCCACGGTAATTGAACTCTGGCATTAAGTTGTGCTGACATCTTGGGAAGATTTGCCAAATATGCGCATGCAGTTTTATCTTTCCATGAGCCTTGAGCATTTAGTGGCTTAAGTTTTCTTTTACCAAATACGTGTGGCTTACTGCCACATTCAACAGTCCACAATTTTAATTTAATTAATTTATAATTATCAAATATAAATTCAATTTTTGTAATTCTTTCATCAGTGCTAAATACGCCAAAAAATTCCCCAGGTAAACGAAAACCTTTTGCATCTAAGAACCCTTCAAAACTAGTCCACATATTGCTTAATATACCAGAACCAAACATGGCATCATCACCATAATCTTCAAGATTGAAAATTGTTCTATCTTTTACAAAATAAGCGTTACCTTCACCTATACCTCGATAAACTTTCAATAATCGACCATAAAGATTAAGACCCTTGCGAACTCTAATTATTTGAGTTGTAGCCTGCCCCGCATTCATTCTGACTTTTACAACACCGGGCGGCTCATCCTCTTCTTCATCGGGCTCAGGCGATGCCGGCGGTAAATCATAAATTGTGTCAAACGGAACCGAATATAACAGTTTCAGTCTAGAATGTGGTCGGGCGTCTAGATCAAATTTTTCATATTTGATTGCATTAAAAACAGTAGACTTAGATGAATCAGAATCATCTTTATCATAAAATGTTAACAAACTATCGATTACTTCTTCTATAAATTCATCAAAACGAACTTTAAGAGCGTTATCGATATCATAACTGTTACCGGACTTAAGGACTTGTTCAGGACCTGTATTTGTATATGGAGTTACTTTAGTTACTTGATAGAGACATTTTTTTTCATTTAGAAAGGGCTCTTCAACATTTCTAGCTTTCCAATTGGGTATGATGGCTGATGGATTTGGTGTGCAAGGTCCTTTACAAGGGACCTCTGTTACGAGTATTTCGTCATCACAGACGTCGATTAGTCCATCATTATCTATATCTTGAAATTTTAAAAACTTTGAATCTGACATGTTATTCCTATGTTAAATAAACATTTGGGCTGTTAATGTATCTATATCCAGACGGATCTAGGTAATATTGCTCCCACATAGTACCCTTGACTCTTGTAGCCCATAAATTCATTAAAACAAAATACAAAGCGCCCATGTTTTTAGTTGGCGCCATAGCGGCAACCCAAGGACGAAGACCATCAATACCATTAATGGTATCATGACTAGTCTGTAAAAGGATAAAGTTGTACACTGCCGACCATATGTTGCCCATAATTTCGTTCATCTCTGCTAAAGCTTTAACTAGGTTATCACCCTTGACGGCATGTTGTAAATACGGAACTGTTTCAATTGGATTGAAAAGACCACCGTACACCCACTTAGAGTCTGAGTAGTTTCCGGCTATTAGCTCAATTGTGGGAGCAATACTGGATTTTCCTCCGAGGGAGTTGGTTTCTCCACGTGATCCATGGCCTTCAACTCCATCGGCGCGCCCTGTACAAAGCTTGAAGCTGCTCCTTGCGATAATTCTTACATCATCCGCTTTAATTCCAATACCAGAAGCTGGCTTATGGCGACCGGGAACACCTGATGCAATTCCAAAATTCTTATCAATTTTTGTTAGTTGACTAATATAAATTCTTGCAGCATCGGCAGAAAACATATTACTAACAACAGAATTTTTGGCTGCACCATCACCCCCTTTTGCGCTAGCGCCGCGACCCACTACAATGTCAATAGTAGCTGCATTTTGAATACCGCGGGCACCGAAACCAGTAAACATAGTTCCAGGACGATCTCGACCAAAGGTTATGTAACTGCCGCCATGCTCAATAACTGATTCTCCATCACCTAGTTTAAGACTGAGACCCTTTAGGGGCACGTTGGTGTGGAATATTCCGCTATCTGTTGGAACCATCTTGACGCTTTCTGGGGCGCCTTTTATTTTTTCGAAGAGTGTTTCTTCATCGCCGATTTTTTCATAACCGGGCTTTTTATCTTGAAATGACATTATTCCTCTTACAGTATGTAAATATTGCTATTTTGCTATTTTTAATATTTTAACCTAATTTTTGCGCAATTTTAACTGCTGTTCCGCCTCTTTGTTTTCCTTTAGCAACTTTATTTGCAGGTCTTTCAAATTTTGTGCAGATTTCGTCTGCCGCACGAAAAGGATCTGTTTCAGTTGCTACTCTACTTCCAAAAATACTTCTCATCTTGTTCGCGACATACTCAAATTGATTATCTTCACTTGTTATTGCATCAATTGCTTTTTCTTTTTCCGATGCTGGATCTATATTTTTGTTTTTTAGTAATTGTGCTCCTCCGCCATCGTTTGGGCACACATTCAGTTGCCAGTATCCAAAAGAGCACTTACCGCCGAGGGCGCGAGTAGAGACCCTTGCATAAGTCTTTTCGGTAACCCTGCCCTCATTGCGTAGTTTTGCATAATAACTCAAAGGATCTCCACCGATATTCACTTTAAATCCAGATTCATGTTGAGCATTTGCGACTAAACCTATTAGAAATTCTTTACTAAATCCTTGAAAATGCACACTGTTTCTTAGTTTTTTATAAAAATCTCCATAGTTTCCAGCTGGAGCAATTGCCGGTAAGGGGGGTCCATCATACGTTGCCATACTATCAAAATTTCTAGCAATTGTTTTACAGCCAGATTCATTAGTTATGCTTAGTTCTCCAGCATTTCTAGCTATTGTTCTTACAAATCTTGCGATGTTTAAATCATAAGAAAAATCATTCTTTTTAAGCTCTATTTCGACTATATCTCCTGCGCATGGAATTGCAATGTGACCATCTATCATCATAATTACATCGGTATGCATTGCTACCAATGATTCAGGATTAATTGTTGATTCTTTTGTTGCATCATTTCTAGCCAAACTACACGGATCGGGTATAAAAGAATGAGGAGAATTTTCTTCCACAATTCTAGCTTTAAATTTGAACTTTCTACCCGTAGCTGTTATTTCTTGTTTAAAGGCAGAGCCAAATGCTCTTGCTTCGGTGTTTGTTATCTGCACGGTTGGACTCAGTACCATTGCCTTGAAAACACGCTTATCACCATAACCATCAAACTCTACTCCCTGTCGTATAGAATTGGACAACAAATCTACTGATTCTTCGGGAGTGCTAAAATCTGTCCAATCAATATAATGTTTAGCCATTTGTTTCTTTTCCTTGTATCAGGTCATACAAATTTGACTTATCATCATCCGATAAAGCAAAAGATTCTTCAGTATTCTTTTGTCTTAGTCCGATTATTTTTACCAATTGTTCATTTGATCTTTGCATCGTTTCTATATGTTTAGCCGCCACAGGGCTTAAGTATTTGTTTTGTTCGGCGTCACTAGAAATCTCATTAGCAATTTCATTTAAAAACTCTCTTGCCAGCTTTCTATCGTTTCTGATATTATCTAAAGCTTCGCTAAATAAATTATCTAATTCGTGTTTTTTCATAAATCACCATTTTGCCACCCTGTTTTAAACATGAAATAACGTTTTCTAAATTTTTTTAACGAATTGACAATTTGTTTTGTATTCAATCCTGTTATTTCACGCAAGTATAGATAAATAGCTTTTTTATTAAAAATTTCTATATCTTCTCTGGATTCAAAAAGAATATTAATAGCTTTATATACTTTTAAATCGTTTTCTTTCATTTGTGTTTCATCCCAAGATTTTAATTCAGCATAAAATGATTGCCAAAACTCAAGCTCCTCTCGGTCTGTCAAGTATGATTCATCAGTTGATAGATAACGTTCTTCATAGTGTTTGGCAATGTTGTCATAATCAACTTCACGCATGCTGCGCTTTTGTTGTCTTTTAACTTTATGAATAAACCAGTTTTTTGTAATGACACTAAAATAAGAAAAGGCTTTAGACCCTTTATCTGGATTAAATTTATCCAGGATGGTCATTAGCCATATTTTACATTCGTCGCGCAAATATTCTATATTTGGCAGGTTTGTGAACTTGTAAGTAAAAACAATCTTATCAACCATCTCATTAAACGCCGGCTGTATAAAGTTTACATACAATTCTGTTCTTTCTTTTACGCAGTTAGTGTTGCTATATCGAATAATTGCATCTTCGTGAACTTGAGTAAAGTAATAATTTTTTTTCTTTTTTCTTCTTTTTCTAGGCTTCTGTTGGGGTGGGGCTTTCTGGTTCATCATTTATCTCTTCTTCTGTTAGTGAGTATATGTATTCAAAGGTCTCCAATTGTTCATTAAAAGATTTAGCATGATCCATCAACGACTGAAGAGTCTGATCGCCATAAAACATTTCCATTTCATATACTTCTTTACTATGTGCAGCAAAAGATTCAATCATGGTTTTTAAATCACCTAATTCCTCTGATACTGATAATAGTTTGGCGATGGCGCTCCGGGCATATGCAAATACACCCAGGTTTATTAGCACTGATACAATAGAGATACAGAGTAATATAATTTCAAGTTTTGTCATATTCTTCGCTCCTTGCTTCTTTTTTCATATCGTCTAAAATTTTCTTATTATCTTCAATATATTGCTTTGTGGTTTCCCCTGTTTTTGATTTTTGATTTTTTTTATCAAAAAATAGAGGTTTTGTTAACAATTTACTTATTTCTGTTAATCCACATAAATTACAATTTTGTTGCGTTTCATTCATTAAATGGTATGCAAAAAAATCACCATGGCAAGTATGACAATGATAATAGTACTTTGGCATTATTCTACCATGTTAAGTAAATCTTGTTCAGTGATTTGTTGTTCATTGGATATTCTGACTGTAGGCGGGTTGGTAACTATCAAACCCTCATCACCGCAGGCTAATTTAAATCCTTTAAGTATCGGAACGATGTCCAATTCATTTAAAAGTGATTCCTGTAGAGCCATCATAACCGCTCCTAATGCTTGATTAGATAATGTTAAAAATTCACCCTCTTGTTGTTTATTAATAAATTCCATTTTTACTCCTTTTTATTAAAAAATGTTTTAGCATTTATATTTTTATCGTCGACGAAAAGATCGTATATAGGTTTGCCAAATTTAAGATCATGATATTTGACACCCCATTGTTTAAATTGCTCCTCAGTGGTTATTCTCCAGTTTATACCAGAACCAGTGCCTCTGGCGGTCCAATACACTATTGTATTTCCTTCATCGTATAACTTATTTATCTTTTTAATATTCTCGACAATCGGAGAAGCCATAGAATAATTTCTATCCTCCGGGGAAGAACATATTGTCTCATCAATGTCAACGTAAATAATCATATCATACCTTTATTAAAAAATCTGCTACTGGTTTTTTCCAATCCGGAAGCGAGTCCACTCTCGTTTGTTTGACAAAAAATCGATTTTTAGCAGTTCGAATATCACCACCCTCTATCTCCGGGTGTATTAAATAATTTATTGTGAACATAATGCGTTCACCCTCTTGCGTCTTTAAACCTTTGTGAAAGCCATTTGTGGTAGCCATGAGTAGATCTCCATAATCAGCGGTTAAGTGTTTAATCCTATCTTTGCCATAAATTTTTTCAATTTCATTATCTGGCCACCGGTGATAGCGAGACCAATGTGGATTGGCTGGCATTTCTCTATTGCTACCTTCAACGTAAGTAAAGGGTCCATTTTCCAACTTGACATCATCTAAATAAATAAAAAATTTGAATATCTTAACAGGGCTATTAAAGTCCCTGTGAAACATACCGGTTCCCGCAGCTTGATTGCTTGTTGGAAAGCTTCTTCTTAGATTGCATGTACCAAGCGCCGGTAAACAGTTAAAGAAGGCTGATGCCATGTTTACAATTCGTTCGTCGGTTGCCATATCAAATGCGTATTTTGTATTTAGATAAGGTTCTACAATTTGCTCATGACTATTGTTTTGGACAAATTTAGTGTTTGTTTTATTTTTAAAACTATCGTAAATTTCAAATTTAAATTTGTTTAACTCTTCTAAATCAAAAAACTTTTGAATTTTAGAATACCCCTTTTCGTTCACTTCATCAATATGTTTTTGATATTTTTGATCTATTTCGTATTTATATTTTTCTCTTCTTTCTGCGCAGTATTTATTATAAAAATTAACGGAAGTGTGTCCGCCGCGGTAGAAATGGGCATTTGAGGGGGTTAAAAAATTCATTACTTATTTTCCATATTATTTTAACACGAACTCGTCTGTCCTTGTAATTTTTTAATAACCATAAAGTGATTCTGCCATATTAAATTGCCATTCGTAATCAATATCGAAGATCTCTTCTTCTTTCATTGTAAATAATTCTATCTCACCCGGAGTATTAAAGTCTCCCATCCATACCTCATTACCGATTTTGTCCATACGACCAGCGTATAAACAATGAGCTGCTTCAAACATTGGTTTTGCAGTCTTGGTGTTCATAACGGCTTCAGTCAATGGCGTCAACAGATCCCTGTTGTGATCCCAAAAGTAATTTTTCTTTTCTACTACTCCGAACATTCCATCGGAATCGCTTTTACAATAAGATGTAATAAAATTATCGATTGTTTCCGGATTTAAAAACGGAGCACAGGCATTAATTAGCACACAATATTTAAATGGTAATTTGTCCCACCATTCATACATCTCCGTCATTGGGGTACCCTCGGATTTAGCTGATTTTTCTGATCTATGAAAAACATTCAAATTGTGCTTTTCGGCAATGTTTCTTAATTCACTTTCCCAAGCTGACAAATAAAAGTTTTTTAATGGAAAGGCTTTACACTGTTTGATTTTTTCTAATGCGATATCTGTCAATGTTGTTTGTGCAAATGGCTTTATCATTTTTTGTGGCACTCTTTGCGAACCTAGACGAGCTTGAATGATTACGCATACTTCATTAATGTTTTTCATTAGAAATGCTCCTGAATAAATTTATATTGTACTGAATCCTGACCAATTGATAGATCATGAATTTTGAATGGGTAGCTTTTAGAAAGCGTATTTAAAATATAATCCCAAAATACTACAAGTTGTTGTTTTTGCAGCCATGGTCCGGCATTTTTTAACCAATTTGGGATTGATTTATTGCTCTCAAAAGAGTGAGTATCGGAGCTTTTTATGTCATACCCATCCATACCCGAAATATAAATATTTTTTATACCCAATAAAATAGCAAGTACCACCAGTCTAGCACCTACACCAAGTCTGGAGCGGTATCTCGTATGCATATACGTCACGTTTTTATGAAGATTTTTTATATTCTCTATTCTTCGTGAGCCAAGATCGCTTATCTCCTGAACAATGAGTGGTTGTTTAAGTTGCAACATATGGTTAATTTTTTCGTCTGTTATATCCACATCATCTAAAAATGTCACTAATTGAATATTATCTATGCTTTCTATACTCTTGTTAAGAAAAAAAGAATTCATAGTCCATTTTGGGATATGATTGTATTTTGAAAAATCAATGTATTTGGTAGACGGTCCTCCACCTATAATAAAAACAGAATCTTGTTTGTGTATTTTTTCTATAGAATCACAAAAACCACATCTAAACTCTGTTGTCACTATTTCTGGTAAATCAGTAAAACATTGTCTAAGGGTTTTATAGCGGCTATGCATCCATCCACTAGATAGTGGATATATGTTATTAATATAATCTCCCCGGGAGGAAATAAAATTGTGGTTTTGTCCACAATTCGGTACCGAGAGAGTCTGCGCTGCACTAAAGTATTGATTAGTTTCGTGGTCTAACCAAATATTTTCATTACACGCATCTTTATAATAAGAAAGGTACTTTAATAATGCTGCATGGTGGGCAGAATCAAATAATTTATATTCTTTATTGAATACTAATTCACAATCTCCCCAGAACATTAGTTTCCTCTAAGTTTTAACCTTATGGGAAGCTCACCATCAGTAACAGTCTTGTGTCCGTCTCCTAGAGCTATTTCAAGTTCACGTACGCCCTTTACTAATTTTATTAACCCTTGAGGTTCTACAGAAGCCAAATGGTCAGAGCCCCACATAGTTCTGTCAAGAGTTATGTGTCTTTCAAGTATGGTAGCCCCAAGATAGACTGAAGCTACTGTAGTTCCAAGTCTAAACTCATGACCACTGTATCCTACTTCGCAATTGTAGCGCTTCTTTAGCGTCTGTATGCACTTTAAGTTTAGGTCCTCTAGTGGTGCAGGGTATGTTGAGTTACAATGCAGCAGAGCGAAGTCTGACCCTTCTTCCTCCATCCATTTAACTGCCTGATCGGTTTCACCCAGTGTCGACATGCCACATGAAAAGATTACTTTCTTTCCTGTTTGGGCTGTTGCGCGCATAAGTGCTTCATTAGTTATCATGGCAGATGGCATTTTAATAAATGACAAATCGTAGTTTTCTAAAAAGTTAAGACTATCCATATCCCATGGGCTGGCGGACCATTCGATGCCTTTTTCTTTACAATAGGTGTCGATAATGTCATATTCTTTTTTGCCAAATTCCATTCTATATTTGTATTCAAGATATGACATTGTGCCCCACGGCGTTTCACGGGGAATGTTCTTTTGGTGTTCCGGCACACAAACATCAGGATTTCTCTTTTGGAACTTCACGGCATCACAACCAGAAACTGCTGCTATATCAATTAGCTTCTTAGCAGTTTCTAATGAGCCGTTATGGTTAATACCTATTTCAGCTATAATATATGTTTTCATAATGTAATCCTTTCAATATTTTCGTAAACAGCACTAGAACTGGCTACTTTTAATTCTATGTTTTTTTCTTTAAGCCAATAATACAAATCTTTTGATGCATCTCTAGTTGCTTTTATTTCCCAATCTAATATATCGCCGCGGTTGAACATGTTTTCTGTACCTCCGTAAAAGTGATCATAAGTGTTGGTGTCAGGATTTTCTTGTCTTAGGTCCCACCCAAGGCAAACTATCTCTTTAAAACCCATATGAGCTGCCATATAAAATACTGTTTCATACATTATACCCGGTCCACAAGGTCTTGTCAAGTTATTGTCGATTAAAAAATCTTCGAATTTTTTAGTTACCGTTACAAATTCGTTGTTTATTTCTGTTCTGATTGGGATTTTAAAAAACACATCTTGTTTTTGTGCATGATGCCATCGCTTACCTAAGTCATAATTGCTGCTAGCAATTATAATTGGTCTAGTATCTTCATCATACTTGTAATGCTGGTATACTGGGTTTCCAATTGGCGCTGGTAAGTTAGCACAATTAAACAGATGCACATCAGTGACTTCTACAAACTTGTTATATGCTTGTTTAATAGCAAAAGTAGGCTTGTCAGATAAAAACTCTTTTAGATACTGTTCATCATACTCTCCAAGTGAGGGTCCACAGCTTAATATATAAACAGTTTGATCTTTGTATGAATCTTTTAAAATATTCATTTGTGTTTGAAGATCGTTCGATAAAGAAAGCTTCTTTTTTAAAATGGTTCTTTTATCCACTTTTTCAGTTTCATTCTTGTTATCTTCTTTAGTAACAAAATCGATTATATTTTGAGCTATCTTGACTGGATCAAAATTAGTATTTTTAATCAAATCATTTTTTAACTTTTCGCCTTCGACTGATAATTTATTTTCTTTCCACAGATCATATGCAAGACGAAGTTTCTTTCTTGCTGAAGAAATGTTAGATTCAAACCATTCGCTATCTAAAGGATACGCTATATCTGGAGTCACACATGTATCCCACATACCATCAACCATGAATTTGTTATCATCTGATATGTAATCCACGTGTCCTCCCTCGGCGGGAACCAACACAGGTAAACCATTTAAGATAGATTCAAAAATAGTCAAGCCAAAGCCTTCGCCTCGGGGCAAGAGAGCAAAGATATCGCTGTTCTTATACAGCCAATTAATATTTGCTTCGTGTATATAATCAGGAATTAAAATTATATTATTCTTTTTATTTTCTTTAATAATCCCATTTCTAATATTATTTACTGCATTTGCTACATCTTGTGGAGAGCGAACTTCTCCGCTACCAAAAGTTTTTAAAATCAACGCGCAATCATCTTTATCTCCCAACTCCGCAGTAAACGCTTTTAATAGTTTTTCAAAACCCTTTCTATGGGTCCACTGAGACATTGAAAATACAACAAACTTATCATCTATTGCATAAGGAAGATTAAGTGGAACAGGCTCAACGTTATCAATATCGAATATTGGATGTGGAGCTAATAAGACATTGTCACAATAATTTGAATACATTTTTACATTCATTTCGCACGCAGTTATTATGCTATGTGGCTTAAACCATTCTATACATTCTTTCCACTCAGTGCTAATGTCAGTTGTTTCCCATACAACTAAGTGGTGATTTCTGCGGGATGCTTTTATAATTTTAAGTAATGCTGGTTCTAAAATGTTACTAGGAGTTTTAAATCTGTCATCAGCAAAAAGCGCCATTGGAGTAGGCATATGCCAAATACATTCATAATCATTATTATCAATAAAACTTTTAAGATTTGCGTCATCAGCAAAAGAATATTTGTTTATTAATTTTTGCTCTTTTTCGCTAAAAGATTCTAAATTTGGAGGTGCAAATGGTGATAAGGCAGTGTATATTTTTAAATCAATATTGTTATTTTCTGCTACCATGTCCAAAATTTCAAGATACTTTCTGGCGGCGATGCCGTAACCAGAAAAATCCATAAATTGACCGCAATAAACAATTTTTTTCATAAAACGATTACTTGAGAACCCTGTTCAGTTGATAAACTTTCAATTGAATTAACAAATTGTGAATATAGTTTGTCTTCACTAAATCTTTCTTGCAGCTCTAATGCATATTCACATGCTGTTATTTTAGCGCCTGACGTAATGTCATTATAGCACTCTCTCATCTTTTCTTTTGCAGATTTTTCTCTAACGTATGCCCACATGCTTCCAGCATCAATAACACCCTTCCATTCTGCTTCTTTTTGAATCGGTTGTATATCATACGACACATTATAAAAGAATTCATTTCCTTTTGGGTCCATTAAGAAATCTATTTGACCTGACCATCCGGGGGCGACTACGGGTAATCCACTATACGCAGCTTCAAAAAGCGGCAAACCAAAGCCTTCACCATGAGTAAGAGAGATAAGTGCTTTTACTTTTTCGTGCACATAAGCCGCATGCAGCTCTTCATCCGTCATCTCTCCATGTAACAGATATACTTTACATTTTTTATCTTTTGTGTTTTCAACAGAGTTAATTATATCTTTGATTCTTTCTTCGGTGTGTCTTTTGTCAATTAAAGAATTTTTTGCTATATTGGTTTTAATTACCAATCCCACTTCTTCATCCTTAAACTCTTCAATAAACCATTTAATGGTATTTGGTATATTTTTTCTAATTCCCATTTGAGAGACCACCAAAAAATTAAAGTCATAATCTAAATCTAAATTAATTGTTGGTAAATTATCATATTTTTTAACTGGATAGTTTACCACATCAACGGGGATGTCTAGTTTGTAATCATCTATTTTTTCATTTGTTTCATTGTGAATAGCAACAGCACTAGAATTAAGAAAGACATTCTTAGAGTGATTTGAGACTACAATTAGTTTATTCATTTGATTGCTTCTTTCTAACCACTCTGGTGCTACTCTGGTTGTTTCTATGCCGGCAGTGTATCCAATATTAAGTGGAGCAATGCGCTCAAATTCATTTGGTATAGTAACCTGTAGGCTGATATCAAAGGTGCCGCCTTGTTGTATGTAGGATATTGTTTTTTCTATTGTTTGATCGATCCACGTGCGTTCTTCGTTTACATCACAGAGCCACGATGTATCACCCCACTTAAGTGGTTGAATAAAAATGTTATATAAATCTTCTCGACTTCTTAATGATCTTAAGGCAAATCTTGCTTGCTCACCATAACCACTTCTTGTAAGTACGGGACCTTTCAAAATAATATTTTTTTTCATGCAACCTCCTTAAGTGTCCATTTGTTGTAATTTTTTCTACTTTCCCATGAGCCATGTTTTTCAACTATCTCATCTATTTTATTAATCCACTTCTTTTCAAAAGTTTCAAAATTATAATTTTCTTTTACATGTTGTAAGGCTGCTTGTGACATTTTTTCGTATGATTTATTACTACATTTAAGAGCCTTGTCTAACATTTTTTCAAAATCTTGCTGACTTATTCTATCTTCATAGATATATGGAACTTCTAAGGAACCAATTACCGCTTTTGATGCGGGTTGGATACCCCAACCAAACCAATCTTTGCCATTGGTAACCTGCTCTTGTAAGCCGCCGGTCATATTAACAATAATTGGTGTCCCACAAGAAAGTGATTCTAGTGTAGATAACCCAAAACCTTCCGCATCGGATATATTTAAAGTAAAATCTGCAGCATTATACATGATTGCCAACTCTTCTGGGGTAACCTTTTTGGTTGAAATCAACACCTGACCATCATCAATATTTAGATGTTCTATAATATGTGGCAAATCTTGTCCGTGGGGATCCCTGGCATCTGTGTGCATAAGCAACGTTGCTTTGTCATGTCCCACTTTATCTAGCCACTCTTTAAACCACCAAATTAAAGTACCACTCTGTTTGCGGCGAGCATTTCTATTATTCCAAAAGAAAATCTTTTTATCTTTGTTTCTTATGTCTGGATTTTTAGAAGAAGAGATTATGTTTTTTCTTAAATTATTTACCTTTGCTTTATCATCTGCAGAATTAAATTTATAAAAAACCGTATCATTGACTGCGTGTGGTATATAGCCACTGTGTGAATCAGGGGAAGCTTCTTCAACTATCCTATCAGTAACTTTCGATATGGCAACAACTTCATCAGTTGAATCATACCAAATTTTATTGAACATAGGTGTAGGAAAGTTATCCCAAACATGATAATAAACCATAGGCACCAGCGATCTAACTTCATTTTCTATCTCCCACAGCCATCCATAAAATCTTGGATCGGTCATAAACCATAGAACATCTGGTTTTTCTTTCTGTAAGACCGAGCGAATCATTTCATGATTCCCGTATCCGTCAATAGGTATTACAATCCAATCTTTACCCCAACCTTCAATTTCCATTGGTGTATAATCGTGATGTTTTAAAGCACCCCCTAAACATATAAATTTATATCTATTTGTTTTTAAAAGCGCCTCAATGAAATACCTTGTTTGTGTTCCAACTCCGGATGGAGAAAGTGGGTGGTCGGCTATGACCAATATTTTCTTTTTATTCATGTTTTTCCTTAAGGACAGTGTTCTGTCTTGTAAAATTTGCAACCATATCCCGAAGTACAGGATAGCCTGTTCTTGATATGTCGTTGGTTTTTAATATTGTATAGTGCTTTGCCTAATAATTTAAGAGCATTCTGAATTTTTCTAGGTCCACTTGTTACTCTAAAGAATTCCACGTGATCTTTTTTTGCTGTGCGCTTAAGAAGTGCAAAGTGAGTCTCCACATCTTTTGGATCAATATTCATTTTCTGACAAAAATAATGTTTGTATAATGTAAGTTGATATGTGACCATGGGTTCAGAACGTTTTTTGGCATCCCAACCCCACGAACAGGTTTTCCAATCAAAGATATGTACCTTTCCGTCGGGAGTGGTTACAATAGCATCGATATAACCTTTAAATTTGTAATCTTCGTATCCGTCGATATCTTCCATTAAAGCCATTTCGACCGCAAGAACCTCATAGCTTTCAAAATATTCATTTAGGGCATCTTCAATCTCGGGAATGATTCTTTTTCCTTGACCAATCATATCAAGTACTAATTTTTTATTTATCTTGTGTTCGTCATCAAGGGCAGCAATATTCTTTTTAAGCTCATTAACAAAGAAGTCTTCTTTTACTTCCTCTTCTAATAGTTTTTTCTCGCAAACTGAATGAATTGCCGATCCGAATGCTGTGTATTCGTTACCAGTGAATCCGTCAATTTTATCGACGCGTGTTAATTTATGATAGAAAGGGCAATGAACCCAATCTTTTAATTCTGAAAATGATATATGTGCCATTTTAATTACCTCATAGGTAATATAACACTATAATCACTGAGAGTCAAGTATTTCTTGGTTTTGTAGCATAGATATCTTGTTATACAATGTTGGGCTTGTTTTTTTAAAAAAACTGTGATTAGAATCCAAATAAAATTCTGTAAACATAGTAGCAAAGTATTCTCTTAGTGAAGTTGCTGCATATGGACTAATAAATACTCCGCGCATTATTGGCGCTAGTTTATCGTATCCAACCTCTTTGTGCAAAAAGTCATCAAAATCGTCGTTAAATTCAACGTTGAGAAAAAAAGATTTTGGTGCTTTAAAACCCATTTTCCACATAATATTATGTAAGTGTTCTCTTTTTCTTAAAAACTCTTCTTTTATTTTTTGATCTGCATAGATCTGATACCCATAAGCATCTTCAACGGAATGTGCTATTTCATGAACTATATCATCAAACATGTCATCGTGGTCATCTTGAATATTAGAAACGTAGATAGCACCCGAATCATAGAATGCGTTTATATTCCTTTCTTCGAATTCCTCAAACCAACCAACAACTATCATTTCTATTTCTGATAGCAGGTGCTCGGGTAATTTTGCCTCTACTTTTGCTACAACTTCTTCTACATCAATATCATTAACCACGTCATCTTTAAAATAAACGTGGGTTCCGCGGGCGGTGTAAAAGTCAGAGTTTTTCTGCAAACGTTTCTTCTGCTTTTCCAGTAACTGATTTATATGCATCATCTAATCCTAATTGATAACCTCGCAGAAAGTTTTCCTCTGCTAGAGCGTACATGAAATCTGGAAATTCGTGCGCAAGAGTTTCAGCAATCATGTTTACTGTCACTTCTTCCTTGTTGAATTTAGTTCCAACATATTCAACCAGATATTTCTTTAATTCACCATCCGGTTTGACAGCCATTGCCAACATTTCATTATAATGAGCTTCTTCCTCATTTATAATTTTTTCAATTTCTTCTATATTTTTTTCGTTCATTATGAACACTCCTTTATTAATATAACATAAAATAAACTATTTTACAATACTTTTGAAGCTAAAGTTGCTAATTCTGATCTTTCGCCCTTTGTAAACGTGACGTGACCAGAAATTGGAAATTGTTTAAAATTTTCAACCGCGTGAGCTAAACCATTGGAGGTCTCATTAACATAAACATTGTCTATTTGTTCAATATCACCAGTCAGAACAATTTTTGTCCCTTCTCCAATTCGTGTGATAATGGTCTTAATTTCGTGTTTCGTTAAATTTTGAGCTTCATCGATTACAATAAATGCATTAGCAATTGATCTTCCTCTAATATATGTTAAGGCTTCGATTTCAATCTTTCCTTTTTCCATATACATTTCCATATTAGCGCGATCACCCATTAAAAACTTCAAATTATCCTGAATGGGCATTAACCATGGTAACATTTTTTCTTCCATGGTTCCGGGGAGGAATCCGATATCTTTTCCAAGAGGTTGGACCGGACGTGAAACAATTAAACGAGAGTAGTGATTTTCATCGGTTCTTAGCCCGATTGTCTGTTGTAGTCCGGCTGCTATGGCTAGAAGTGT
>TARA_R110002074_G_scaffold401581_1_pt1 | contig 24516 bp, 21 predicted proteins | sample TARA_R110002074 | Tara Oceans TARA_R110002074 (sample SAMEA4397215) | marine metagenome | biome: Polar Biome; feature: [MIX] marine epipelagic wind mixed layer (ENVO:01000061); material: water (ENVO:00002006), including particulate matter (ENVO:01000060) such as... | depth 10-100 m | reverse complement strand
TTGGGAGACCTTTTAGTGGACACTCTTCTTTAGATAATCTCCAAAGTTTTCTTTAAACCTATTTAATCTTGGTATAGATACGTTTTTAATATATGAATTGTTAGGGTTGTTTTTTTCGTAATCTTGGTGGTATGATTCTGCTTTATAGAAAACCGTATATGGGGTAACCTCTGTTGTAATTGGGTCACCGCCATATACATTTTGATCTGTAAGTGCTTGTATGTAAGCTTCAATTATTTTCTTTTGCTCATCAGTTTTGTAAAAGGCAATAGAACGGTATTGTCTACCGCGATCAGGCCCTTGTCTATTTAATTGTGTTGGGTCGTGAGAACCAAAGAAAACTTGAACCAATTCGGTAAAGGAAATTTCTTTTGGGTCATAATATACTTCAACAGCTTCTGCATGGTCGGTTTTACCATAACCTACGTCTTCATAGGTAGGATTCTTTTGTTTACCACCAGCATAACCGGAAACTACCTCTTTAACTCCTTTTACATTCTCAAAAATTGCTTCTACACACCAGAAACAACCACTAGCAAAATAAGCGGTTTCATATTTGCTTAGTTGTTGAGGACTTAGTTTTACAACCTCCTCAACTATTTCATTTACAATTTCGGTGTTTTCGGTTTTTTCTGGAAAGGTATTTTTCTTGACTTTAGATTGACAACTTGTGGCTAGTAATGTAGCGCAGGCCAACAATGTTATTTGTAATAATTTCATGGCAATTTTCTTTTAGCAATTTGTAGGTAATTTACAAATACCTTACGAGGAAAATGGTTAAAAAATGTTAAGTAGATAAAAGGTTATTATATTTTTGGGAAATGAATACATTGCATGAAGAGCTTATAAATTATTCCTCAAACCCTATATCTATTTTAGATACCACAATTCCTATTCAGAAATATGTATGCCTGAACCTTTCTAAAGATAATAAGGAGTTATTTGGTTTAGAGATTACTAACCATACAGTTTGCCAAAATTATATTGATAGGGTATTGCACGATAAGAATGGATTAATAGCATACGGTGGCTATTTAGAAGAACGTAACCTATATATTGATAAAGAAGGTTTCTCTTCTAGCACAAAACCAATTCGAAATATTCATTTAGGAATCGATTATTGGTGTGCCGCCTTAACTAAAGTAATTGTTCCAATAAAAGGCGTAGTGCATAGTTTTAAGAATAATAATGTTATTGGTGATTACGGACCAACTATAATATTAAAGCATGTTTTAGGCAATCATACCTTTTATACCTTGTACGGCCACCTTTCGGTAGATTCTTTAGACGGACTTTTTATTAATAAAGAATTTAAAGCCGGTGATAGTATTGGCAGACTAGGTACACCAGATATAAATGTAAATTACGCACCACATCTACATTTTCAAATCATACGCGATTTAGAGGGTAACGTGGGAGACTACCCTGGTGTATGTGCTAAGGCACAATTACCCTTTTATCAAGAAAACTGCCCAGACCCTAATATTTTAATGAAGTTGAAGTAACCTTACTTCGATTAACAGCACCTTTAATCGCTAAGGTGATTTTGTGGTGTGTGTTGTTTATCGGCCAGTTTTTACACTTTAACTAAGTACCTGTAAAGTAACGAGAAATATGTGTTTTTCAGCGATTCACTACCTAGTGAATCAAGGCATGCTGCGTTCTATAAGTGTAACAAACGCAGTCATGAAAACAATACTTACAATCATCTTAATCATCTTCTTAAGCTTTACTTCTCAAGCGCAAAATACTTCTAAGGATGTAAAAGTTGAAACTATTGAAATGACAATTGTTACTGAAATAACTTACGAATTAAACCTTGAAGCGAAAACTGAAGTTGCTCGTTTATACAAATCAAAAAATTCTAAAATTAAAAAAGAGTTAAACTTCATCACTAAAGCTAACAAACCTAAAATGGCTTAATCATATTAAGATATAAAGTAACTGCTTCGCAGTATTATAATCTTCAATTTATCTTTAAGAAAGTAAATCTAGACATCATCTGAGAAGCAAACAATCAATTATTTTCAAAATAGGAAACCAATATAAATGTAGGAATATGATTACTAAATCGATAAACGGTACATAATCACGGATTATCTACTATAATTTTTGTAGGAAAACGGACTACAAAAAATGGTAATACATCGAAAACATATACTTTCATCGTTAAAATTGTACATTTTGTCGAATTCGAAATACGTTTACTTACAATGAGTGGGTTATCTACAAACCAAATTTACCTACTTATTATGCGTACAATTATTTTCTTATTCCTTGTTGTCTGTTTGGGAACCAAGTCCCAAGCTCAAGATAAGTTACCCGTTACCAAAGTGCAGTCTATTACCATGCCTATGGCAGATTTAATAGACCAATCTGAAATTAATACTCAGGGTTACCAAACAGCTACAAGGTTTTTTAAAGTTAAAAATGCAAGAATTAAACAAGCTTTAAAATTCAAACCCACAACGATAAATACACTTTTTGCTTAATTTATTTCATCAACTTCGATATCTGTGGTTACTGCAGTATCAGTTTTTGGAAGTACTACCGATTCCAATATTTTCCAGACATTATTAGTGACTATTTTTTGCCCCTCTGCGGTTGGGTGAATACCATCTTCTAAATTTAATTCTGGTATGCCTGCAACACCTTCTAATAAAAAAGGTATTAATAAAATTTCATTAGATTCGGCCAAAGCAGGGTACATAGCCATAAATTGAGAAGTATAATCAGCACCCATATTTGGTGGTATCTGCATACCTGCTAAAATAATTATGGTTTCAGGGTTTTTAACTTTAACCATATCTATCATTGCTTGAAGGTTGTTCATCGATTCAGAAATAGGTATTCCTCTTAGTCCGTCATTAGCACCCAACTCTAAAACAAAAATATCTACCGGTTGGTTCAGTACCCAATCAAGTCTATTTAAACCACCTGATGTTGTTTCTCCGCTTAATCCAGAATTAATGACCTTAAATTCTAATCCTAACGAGTCTAATCTTTGCTGAATTCTATTTGGAAATCCTTCTTTGGTATCCAAGCCATAGGCCGCTGTAAGGCTATTGCCATAAAACAGTATAATCTTCTGGTTGGTTTCAATAACTTCGTTTTCGGAAACACTAATTTCTTGGGTAGCGCTATCTGATTGTTTTTTTTCTGGACTTTCTCCACATCCAATAAGCACTAGTGACCATAAAAAATAACGAAACTTTAATACTTTCAACATAGTCTTAGCTTATTAGATTCAAAATCATTTGCTTATTTTGTGAGCTTGTAGTAAAATGATTTATGGCAAAGATATTAAACGTACGTAATCTAAGGAAAACGTACACGAGTGGATCTAAAAATTTGACAGTATTAGATGATATTTCTTTTTCAATAGGAGAAGGAGAAACTTTCGCAATTGTAGGTCCTTCTGGTAGTGGAAAAACTACTTTGTTAGGGCTGTGTGCTGGCTTAGATGAAATTGATGAAGGTGTTATACATCTTTGTGGAGAGGATTTAAATACGTTAAATGAAGACCAACGTGCTCTATTAAGAAATGAGAAAGTCGGATTTATTTTTCAAGATTTTCAATTGTTACCCACCTTAACCGCATTAGAGAATGTAAGTGTTCCTTTAGAATTACAAGGTGCGCCTAACGCTACAAAAGATGCTATGGCACTACTGACCAAAGTAGGTCTTGGCGATCGACATAATCATTACCCGTCACAGCTTTCAGGCGGGGAACAACAACGGGTGGCATTAGCTAGGGCATTTTCTAACAAACCTTCAATTCTTTTTGCTGATGAACCAACGGGTAATTTAGATGAAGAAACAGGAGAGAAGGTGATAAAATTACTGTTCGATTTAAATACAGAAATGGGAACTACTTTGGTTATTGTTACCCACGATTTAGAACTTGCTAAACTTAATAAACATGTATTGCGGCTTAAAGGTGGTAAAATAGTAATCAATGAAACCTCTGCAATATCTTGAGTAAACCTATACGAACTTCAAAAGCAGACTTTAATTGGTTATTGAAAATGGCTTGGCGCGATGGCAAGGCCAGTGGTAGGCGATTACTCTTATTCATGGCTTCCATAATATTGGGTATAGCCGCTGTCGTTTCTATTCAGTCTTTTAGTGATAATCTTAAAGATAACATCGGTCTACAGTCAAAAGCACTTATGGGAGCCGATTTTCTTATCGATAGTAATCAACCAGCAAACGAGCGCGTAATTCAATTGATGGACTCACTTGGTGGAGCCGATGCTAGAGAAGTAAATTTTGCTTCAATGGCAGCCTTTACAAAAAATGGAGCTACCAAATTAGTTCAAGTACGTGGTATTGAAGGAGATTTCCCTTTTTATGGAGAATTAGAAACAGAGCCTACAAAGGCAGCTTTTGAATTTCAAGAAAAAGGAGGTGCATTAGTAGACGCAACCGCAATGCTGCAATTTGATCTTAAATTGGGCGACAGTGTAAAATTAGGAACTACAACTTTTGCAATTATTGGGTCTTTAATAACCGCACCTGGCAGTACTGGTATTGGGGCTACGGCCGCGCCACCTATTATTGTGCCGTTTCGATTTATGGAAGAAAGCGGATTACTACAAAGAGGAAGCCGTTTAGGGTATAATTATTATTTTAAAAACTCCAATATAGATTTAATCGCGCTTAACAAAAAAGTAGACCCTTTGTTAGATGCCGAAAATGCTGATTTAGACACTCATATAGATACTAGTGAACGATTAGGGCGCCGGTATGAAAATGTTGGTCGATTCTTAAACCTAGTAGCATTTATAGCACTCTTGTTAGGGTGTGTAGGTATCGCTAGCTCTGTTCATATTTATATAAAAGAGAAATTAAAATCGGTGGCAGTTCTCAAATGTTTAGGGGCGACCCGTAAGCAAACCTTTTTAATCTATTTGCTTCAAATTGCGGGTATGGGATTGTTGGGCGGCTTTATTGGCACTATTATAGGACTTATTTTACAGCAAACTTTCCCGCTAATCCTACAAGAATTTTTACCATTTCAAGTAGATATATCAACTTCGTATCAATCAATTTTTGTGGGCTTGCTGTTAGGGGTGTGCATGTCAGTTTTATTTGCACTATCTCCTTTAATTAATACCTGGTTCGTTTCACCTTTGCAAGTTTTACGCGTACAGGAAGATACCAATAAAAAATCACGGCCTTATCAAATATGGGTAATGGTGGCTATTGTTTTATTCGTATTTCTTTTTGCATATTGGTTATTGGGCCGATGGGTATTTGCAGCAAGTTTTGTGGCAGGTATTTTAGTGACATTCTCCATTTTAGCGGGAGTTTCTATTTTATTTATGCGATTGATAAAACGATATTTTCCGAAATCGTGGAGCTTTGCGGCACGACAAAGTTTATTGAATTTATATCGTCCTAATAACCAAACCGTAGTGTTGATATTGGCTATAGGAATCGGGACTTTTCTAATCAGTACTTTATACTTTACAAAAGATTTTTTACTCGCTAAAACCACTTTCGAATCAAGTACTGAAAGTCCGAATTTGATACTTTTTGACGTACAGACCGCACAGCGAGAAGAAGTAGCTAATGTTATTATTCCTAAAGGTTTGCCAGTTATAAATAATATTCCGATTGTGACAATGCGAATGGAGCGTATTAAGAATCGTAATGTTAACGATATTCGATTAGATAGCACCACAAGGGTTAATAAATGGATTTTAAACCATGAGTTTAGAACAACCTATCGAGACTCCATGATTGGGTCTGAGAAGTTATTAGAAGGGGAGTGGATACCTAGCGTATCGCCTAATGCTGAGGTTATACCGATTTCTTTAGCAGATAATGTAGCCAATGATGCACTTGTAACTCTAGGCGATACCATTTTATTTAATGTTCAAGGAAAATTGATGACTACCGTAGTAGGTAATATTAGGCAGGTAGATTGGGCTCGTATGCAGCTCAATTTTTCTATTGTTTTTCCAAAAGGAGTGTTAGAGAGTGCGCCACAGTTTCATGTATTGACAACAAATGCTCCTGACAAAAAATCCTCAGCCAATTTGCAACGTGAACTCGTAAAAAAGTTCCCTAATGTTTCCATTATTGATTTACGACAGGTGGTGACGCTCATTGAAAATATTTTAGATAAGATTTCTTGGGTGATTACGTTTATGGCTTTTTTCAGTATTCTAACAGGTGTTATAGTTTTAATAGGCTCGGTACGTAATAGCAAATACCAACGTATACGCGAAAGTGTATTATTGCGTACTCTCGGAGCACAAAGTAATCAGATATTGAAAATTAACGCTTTAGAGTATCTGTTTTTAGGTGTCTTAGGTAGTGGAGTAGGTGTACTACTTTCGTTAATTAGTAGCTTTTTACTTGCCTATTTTGTTTTTGACACGCCTTTTATACCATCATGGGTGCCATTTTTAGTGGTCTTACCAGGAATTACTTTTTTGGTACTTTCTATAGGATTATTAAATAGTAGAGGAGTTTTAAATAGTCCGCCATTGCAGGTATTAAGAAAAGAAGGAAAATAAAGGGTTATTGTTTTTGAATTTTCTATGGATGATGATTTACTCATTATCTTTAAGCATGATTTTGATAAAACGACTAATTTTTACTTTTGGTATTACAATTTTTTTAGCTTCATGTGATACTGAAACTGACAGTATAAAAGCTGACCTTATTATTACTAATGCGAATATTTGGACTGGAAATTCTGATAGTCCAAAAGCAGAAGCTATGGCTATTAAAGAGGATACCATTCTTGCTATTGGTTCAGCTGTAGATATTCAAAAGTTTCAAGGGAAATATACAGAAGTAATTGATGTTCAAAATAAATTTATCACTCCAGGTTTTATTGATACTCATGTACATTTGCTAATGGGTGGCAATAGTCTTTTAAGTGTGCAACTAAGAGATGCTAAAACTAAAAATGAGTTCATCAATAGAATAGCCACATTCGCAAAAGATATAAAGCCGAACCAATGGATAGTTGAAGGAAATTGGGACCATACACTATGGGGAGGAGAACTCCCAACAAAGGAATGGATTGATGAATTTACCGGCGAAAATCCTGTTGCAATTTATAGAATGGACGGGCATATGATTTTGGCTAATTCAGCAGCTTTGAAAATTGCAGGTATAAATAAGAATACTGCCAATGTAGAAAATGGTGAAATCGTTAAAAACCCTGATGGCACTCCAACTGGTATTTTAAAAAGTGAGGCCATGTATTTGGTTTTGAATAAAATACCATCGCTTACTAATGTTCAAAAGGAGGAAGCAATAAATACTGCTCAAGATTATTTAATTTCTCAAGGTGTTACCTCTATTCATGATGTTGATAGTTTAGGTGGGTATGAAGTATTAAAAACTATGAAATCTGCCAAGAAATTAAAAATCAGAGTTTATTCTGCAAATCCAATAAAAAACTGGAAATCTATACCTAAAACTACTAACGAACCGAATATGCTTAAAAATGGTTTGATGAAAGGTTTTGTAGACGGCTCATTAGGTTCACATACCGCATCATTCAATGAGCCTTATTCAGATAAATTAGAAGATAAAGGACTTTTTATTGTTGATGTAGATAGCTTGTATCAATGGGTTTCAAATGCTGATAATAAAAACTTACAGGTAACAGTTCATGCCATTGGTGACAGAGCAAATAATACCATACTTAATATATTCGAACGCGTTATTGAAGAAAACGGTAACAAAGATCGACGATTTAGAATTGAACATGCGCAACATTTGGCGAAAGATGATATCAATCGATTTTCAGAACTCAATGTTATTGCAAGTGTTCAACCCTATCATGCAATTGATGATGGTCGTTGGGCAGAAAAACTTATTGGTAAAGAGCGTATTAAAACTACCTATGCTTTTAAATCTTTATTAGATGCAAATACCACCTTAGTTTTTAGTAGTGATTGGCCTGTGGCGCCAGCTTCTCCAATTTATGGAATTTATGCCGCAGTTACTCGTCAAACTACAGATGGTAAAAACCCTGAAGGTTGGGTGCCAGAACAAAAAATTACTGCGGCAGAAGCTTTAATTGCCTATACTAAAAATGCAGCATATAGTTCTTTCGATGAAAATATTAAAGGAACTTTAGAACCAGGTAAATTGGCTGATTTTGTTATTCTTAGCGATGATTTACTAACAAAGGAACCTAATGCGATTAAAGATGTACATGTTTTAGAAACGTATATTGGAGGAAAGAAAGTGTTTGGTAAAGACTAGTTTAGAATATAACACAATATCCTATTCAATTGAAAGACTAGTACGTTTAACCTTATGAAGAAAATTCTCGTAATTTTATTATTTAATTGGAAATGGAACGTTTATATTATTTATGAGAAAGTTTTAGTCCAAACATGTCCAATTAATCTGCCTATCTTAACAACCACGTATTCAAAATCTTAGTTATGAAGAATTTTCTACAATTATTAGGAATCATTTTATTCCTTAGCTGTACTGATAAAAAAGAGGTAGCGACAACAATAATAGAAGTAGACCAAACAACGATTGGAAATCATATTGAGCGCCTTGCATCTGACGAGTTTCTTGGAAGAAAACCATTTACTGAAGGAGAAGTCTTAACGGTAAACTATTTAAAAGATGAGTTTAAAAAACTAGGCCTTATGCCAGGTAATGGTGATAGTTATTTTCAAGATGTACCTATGGTCGAGATTACAGGTACACCTTCAGAACAAATGGTCATTTCCGGAAAAAATAAAAAAATAAATTTAGACTATTTAAAAGATTTTGTAGCTACAACAAATAAAGCAGTTACAGATGTTAGTCTTGATAACTCAGAACTGGTATTTGCTGGGTATGGTATTGTAGCTCCTGAATATGGTTGGAACGATTATGAGGGAATAGATTGGAAAGGCAAAACGGCTGTAGTTCTAATTAATGATCCAGGATTTAAATCTGGTGATTCAACACTGTTTAAAGGGAACGAAATGACCTATTATGGACGATGGACGTATAAATACGAAGAAGCAGCACGACAAGGTGCTGCAGGAGTTATAATAGTACATGACACAGAACCTGCCTCGTATGGTTGGAATGTTATAGAGTCAAGTTGGACAGGCGCTAGATTAACCATTGCAAGCGAGTTGCCCAAGTTAGAAGTGGAGTCTTGGATTAGTGGTGAAAGTGCTCAGAAAATGTTTGATGCATCAGCTATGAAGGGTCAAGATTATAAATCGCTTTCTAGATCTAAAGATTATAAACCGACACCTTTAGGTTTGAATGTTTCCGTTTCGGTAAAAAACGAAATCAAAAAAGACGTTTCTAAAAACGTAGTAGCAATGATACCAGGTACAGATAGGAAAGATGAAGTAATTATATACTCTGCACATTGGGACCATTTAGGGGTTGGTAAAGCCATTGATGGAGATTCAATTTACAATGGCGCAATAGATAATGCTTCTGGTACTGCTGGGCTTTTAGCTATTGCAGAAGCTTTAAAGAAGGGTGAACCAACAAAACGTTCCATTGTTTTTATTGCCCTTACAGGAGAGGAGCAAGGGTTGTTAGGTTCTGCTTACTATGCTGAGCATCCTATTTTTGACCCTAAAAAATCAGTAGCAAATATTAATATGGATGCATTGGCTAGTCCGGGGGAAATGAAAGATTTGACCATTACGGGTTACGGACATTCAGAAATGGATGAATATGCCAAAGCAGAGGCACTTAAACAAGACAGATATATTATACCAGATCCAGAAGCTGAAAAAGGATACTTCTTTAGATCTGACCATTTTAATTTCGCTAAAATTGGTATTCCCGCATTATACGCAAGTGGTACTTATGAAGGATTTGATAAAAGTATTGAAGAGGTAAAAGAACTGAGCACTTATTATAATATCAATAATTACCATCAAGTTTCTGACGAGTTCAATGCCGAAACCACTGAATTAAGTGGGGTACAATTAGACTTGCAATTATTTTATAATATCGGATTGAAATTAGCGAATGAAGATTATTTTCCGAAATGGTATAACGGTAGCGAATTTAAAGCGGCTAGAGAGTAAAAGAGTAAATATCGGGTATGGGAAATTAAAAATGTATTTAGGAAATATTTGAACGTAAAACACCAATTTTAGCAATCGAAAAATAGCAATCAACCTGTTGTCAACTACAAAATTGATTTTAATTTGTTGTTCTAAAAATAGAATCTAAAAGGATAAAACCGATAATTGTCTCAGTTATCGTGAATTGTCAACTAATCCACATAGCTTTGCAATTGAAATACAAAAGTAATTGTTATGTCTTTGTTTACCGATTTAAAGATTTCTAGAAACCTAGAAAAAGCTCTAGAAGATTTAGGTTTTGAAAATACAACTCCAATTCAAGAGAAGGCTTTTCCTATCGTAATGAGTGGTAGTGATGTTGTCGGTATTGCACAGACTGGAACAGGAAAAACGTTTGCTTATTTACTACCTATCTTAAATACACTTTCCTTTTCTAAAGAGATTCATCCAAAGGTGGTGATACTTGTACCTACTCGAGAGTTGGTGGTGCAAGTTGTTGAGGAAGCTAAAAAACTGGCTAAATATTCAGGTGTACGTATACTAGGTGTATTTGGTGGTAAAAGTATGCTGCGACAGAAAGATGCGTTGGCTTTGGGTACTGATGTTTTGGTAGCAACACCTGCACGGCTATATGATTTAATTTTGACCAAAGCAGTTCAATTAAAATCAGTTAGGAAACTTGTGATTGATGAGGTCGATGTAATGTTAGACCTAGGATTTAGATTTCAACTGGTTAATATTTTCGAATTATTGCCGGTCAGAAGACAAAATATCATGTTCTCGGCCACGATGACTGATGACATTGAGTTATTTATAACCGATTTCTTTTCAGGAGTACAGAAAATTTCAATTGCAGTAAGTGGAACTCCATTAGAGAACATTACTCAATTCGGGTATGCAACGCCTAATTTTTATACAAAAGTAAATTTGCTTGTGAATTTACTGCAGAAAGAAGAGGAATACCATAAAGTCTTGGTTTTTGTCTCTAGCAAGCGTAGTGCAGATTTGTTATTCAAAGAGCTATCAGAATTTTTTAGCGAAGAGATTTGTATCATACATTCTAATAAGACCCAAAACTATAGATTGCGTTCTATCAACCAATTTGATGAGGGCAAGAACCGTATTTTGGTTACAACAGATGTTATGGCACGCGGACTTGATCTTCAGGAAATTTCTCATGTAATCAATTTTGACACCCCTATTTATCCTGAAAACTATATGCACCGAATTGGTAGAACGGGTAGGGCAGAGAAAGAGGGTACTTCTATTTTATTATTTACACCAAATGAAGAGGAAGCAAAAGATGCCATCGAAGATTTGATGTTGCAGAAAGTAAATTTATTAGACTTACCAAGTGATGTTGAAGTGGCAACTAAACTAACTTTTGACGAGCAGCCAAAACATAGGGAGCGTGAAAATCCTTTGAATATTAATGAAGACGAGCGTGGAGCAAGTTTTCATGATAAATCAGATAAGAACAAAAAAGAAAACCAAGGTGGTTCTTATAAATGGATTATTAAAAAGAAATATTCTAAGCCAAAGACTCGAGGCGATAAGAATTACGGAAAAAGAGGTAGAAATAAATAAGATTACTTTGCTTAAACGATACTGGAAAACATCATTATTTTTTAATTATAGAACATTTTACACATCCTATTTATAGTAGTTTAATTAATGCTTTGCTAACCAGGTTATTTTAAAAACATCGACGAACTACATGCCATCTCGGTGTGTTGTTTTTAAGTTAAAAACCATTCGTCGATACTTTTCATCGATTCAACATAGAAATTTACACTAGCCGAAAATTATAGCAGTTCAGCGAGGTCATGATCCTTGATTAATGGGTTGAGGGTATCTTTATATTGTTCAACATTAAGATATGAAAGCAATATTCACCTTACTAATTATAATTTTCGCCGGAGCACTAGCAATGGCACAAAACCCTCAATCAGATGATAAAGTTAACACTATTGAAATGGGTATTGTTATGGTTGATAGCCTTAATGGTACTGACTATAAGAAAACGGTTACAATCACTAGTGAAACATCAGTAGCTCGTTTGTACAGATATAAAAATGCAAGGGTAAATAAAGAATTAGCTTTCATTACCCATAAGAGTTACGGTAAGTTGGCATAATCTTTGCCCTATTAAAAAAGGTGCAATGAAGCACCTTTTAATAATTTCAATTATGATTATACTTACACTATTAATACCTGCTTTAATTGTTCTTGTAGTTTTTTCCTTAATTACAAAAAATAAAAAGCAACTGCGCGCAATTAAAGTGCCAGTGAACAAAAGAAAGTTCTAGTTCTTAATGCCAGGCTGTTTAATAGAATAATTAGACTTTGCCTTGGCTTCATCAACTTGTCGTTTTACGTCTGCTAATAGAGCTTTTGAATCGTAAACGATACCATCTTTTATAGTATATTTTACACCGCCAATACGAACCACCTCATTATCATCGGTAAGCTTTATAGCTCCCGTACCGTAGAGTACTTTTAAATTTTGAAGAGGGTTCTCTTCAACTACAACAAAATCAGCTAATTTTCCGATTGTAACTGAACCCAATTTGTCATCCAATCCTAACGCTTCTGCGCCGTTTAAGGTTGCAGATTGTATTATTTCTAAAGGGTGAAATCCTGCTTCACGCATTAATTCTAGTTCGCGTATATACGCAAAACCGTATAATTGAAATATAAATCCGGAATCGGAACCCGTAGTTACACGACCACCTCTATTTTTATATTCATTAATAAAGGTCATCCAAAGATTATAGTTTTTTTTCCATTGAACTTCCTGCTCTGTACCCCAATCATGCCAGTAAGAACCGTGAGATACTTTACTAGGTTGATAGAATTTCCAAAGAGAAGGCAAGGTGTAGTCTTCATGCCATTCGGCTCGTCTAGCTCGCTGTAAATCTCTACTGGCTTCATATATGTTAAATGTGGGGTCCATTGTGAAATCTAACGCCAATAATTCATTCATTACATTATTCCAATGTTCAGAGTATGGTTCAGCAGCCTGTGCCCATAATTTTCCGGCATTTTCAAAACGATGTTGCTCATTCTGATAGTTATAATCAAGAGGGAAATCTTGTACTGTGCGATTATCAAATAAAGCTTCTGGTAGTCCATACCAATGCTCCATTGAAGTTAAACCTGCCCTTGCTGAATGAAGCACATTCCATCTAGCAACGCTCATTTGCGCATGGTGACATGCTGAGCCAAGGCCTAATTTTTTATTTTCATCAAGTGCTGCTGACATAATAGCTGGCTCTGCACCAAAAAATTTAATTCCGTCTGCTCCTTTTTTTGCATTTGCACGTACCCATTCACGAGCTTGATCTGGCGTTGATATAGGAATATCGTTTAAGGGGTTAAAAGAACTGCTTGTTTGCCCAAATGCTGTATATGAGATTATACGTGGAGCTATAATTTCATTTCTCTCGCTTTTTCGTTTTAAATCTAAAGTCACATCAATGCCTCTTCCAGCAACTTCCCTTACGGTGGTTACACCATGCGCCATCCAAAGTTTAAAAACATAATCTGGATCAGCACCTTGTGCATCACCTCCAATATGTGTGTGCATATCTATAAAACCTGGCATTAAGTACATTCCGGTACAATCTAGCTCTTTGCCACCTGCTTTTAGCTGTGGTCGCTTAGAGTCGTCTATGGCGACACCGGGATACCCAACAACTTTAATGTCTTTAATGATATTGTTTTCTACAACAATGTCAATAGGGCCCTGTGGTGGAGCTCCATTTCCATTAATTAACATGACGCCTCTAATTATTAACTGTGAGTGCGGACCATCTCCTTCAAGTGATTGGGCATGAATGGTTAGTAAGCCTACGAAACTGAATACCGAAGCTAATAGTATTTGTTTAAACATAAGGTAGTGGTTTAAGTTAGTTTCTTAAATATAGTTAAAGTGATAGTAATGACCCAGAGCAAGTGTCAACTTATTTAATTGAATTATAAATTAGCTATGATGGAAGTCTTTAACTTATACAACTGGAGATAATTGTTGCTTTATTTCTTGAAATTTTATAATGTAATTGGTTCCTTTTTTAGAGGCGTCTCGTTCAATTGTTCCCCGTAATTGGCGAGTAAGATTATGTATAAGTTTTAATCCTAAAGATTTTGTGTTTTTGTAATTGATTGTTTCTGGAAAACCAATTCCATTATCTCCTATTTCAAGTATATAACAATTCTCTTTTTCTGAATCTTTTTGTAATTTGATATTTATTTCCCCTTCTTTATCACCTTCGATGCCATATTTTAGTGCATTGGTCAATGATTCATTAATTAATAAACCTAATGGAATGGCAGTGTCTATGCCTAACTTTATATCTGGAATATCAATCTTTAAAGTAACATTATTGTCGATTCCTTTTATAGAACGAATTAGATATTCACTTAACTCTTGAACATATGATTTGTACTCAATGTGGCTAATGTCTTTTCTCATATAGAGCATTTCATGAACCATTGCCATTGCAATTACCCTATTTTGCGTTCCTTTTAGCAGGCCTTTCATTGGTCCACTATCGGTATTTCGAGATTGCAGGCTTAACAAACTTGATACGGTCTGCAAATTGTTTTTAACTCTATGATGAACTTCTTTCAGTAAATTTTCTTTTTCATGAACTTGAATAGCCATGACTTTTTTCGAAGTATAGAGAGCGTTGTAGGTTTTTAATAAACTTTTGCCAAATGTGTTTCCTAAAATAAATACCGAAAATAAAATTGAAACTAGGCTAAAAATAGCACTCGAACTTTCTGGAATAACATTTTCTGTGATTTTTAACTCAGGTATGGTTTGCGTGAAAACTAATAGAATGAGAACTATGATAAGATTCAAGTATAATTTACCATATCTGCTACTATTGATGAACCCTCCAAAGGCAACTAACGGAATCATAAAGATAAAAGGACTATGAATGCCACCGCTGTACAAAGTCACTACAAATGCGGATAGAAGACCTATTATGGATGAAAAATTGAAAGTGGGTAGTATCTTTTTATGAACTTTAAAGTATTGTAGGTTAATTAAGTTTAAAATTCCAAAACTTAAAAGTGTGAATGGTACAACTTTAGTTATACCTAATAGGAAATAACATAAAGCTCCAAATAAAATGGAGATTATGCTAGTGGTATAATTTACCCTTAAAAATAGTTTGGTTTTATCCTGAAGACGCTCTTTGTCAATGGTAAATCCGGGCATAAATATTGTTTAAGTACTAAAAAAACATACTAGTTAAGTATTGTAAATCTAATTATGTTTTTAACATTATACTAGTATTTTTTGTTATAGTACTACATAATTAAGTAAAGTTTTTATTAGCTGCGAATTTTCTTTGGTTTGAGGTCTGTTAAATCTCGAATATTAATGGCCTTCCCAGATTCAATACTTCTTCTTGCACCAATATCTATTAAAATTGACATTGTCCTATTTCTAATACTTGCGGTTCGCTGGTACGGGTCATCTATTTCAAAAGTGACGAAAATTTTATTATGAAGGGATATAGCAAGTTGACTATAAAAAGTGAAATTTTGGGGTATTAAAAAAGGCATCCCAACCTTGGGATGCCTTTTTTAAATTTAAAAAGTGTTCTTATTAATCTTGAGTCAATACCCAAGATCCACTATGAATAAGAGGCTCTGCCTGTTTATACTTTACAGTTTTGCTTTCTCCACTCATCACATTTTTAATTGTAACTCGTTCATTTCGACCAATTTTCGGCTGTTCTCTTGTAATAGTTTCAGTGACGGTCGGTCTTTGCCCTTGTGTTTGGCCTACCGCTCTACTTTGAGCTGCCATTTCATCACTATTAGGAATTTCTTCCTTAGTCGTTTTAAAATTTTCTTTCGAACGTTTAATGTTCTTTTCCTCTTGAATAGCGTTGGTGTTTTCAGATGGTAATTCTCCTTTAAATAAGAATGAAATTACTTCTTTGTTCACTTTCTCTATCATTGATTTAAATAGTTCAAATGCTTCGAACTTATAAATTAATAAAGGATCTTTTTGTTCGTGTACTGCTAATTGCACCGATTGTTTCAACTCATCCATCTTACGAAGATGCGTCTTCCATGAATCATCGATAATAGCTAATGAAATATTCTTTTCGAAATCGGTAATTAATTGTTTACCGCTTGTATCGTAAGCTTCTTGAAGATTGGTTACAACATTTAAGCTTTTGATTCCGTCGGTAAATGGAACCACGATACGCTCAAAATTGTTTGCATTATCTTCATGTACCTTTTTAATTACTGGGAAGGCAGAGGAAGCATTGCGCTCCATTTTCTCATTATAATGAGCATATGCTGCCTTATAGATTTTACCTGTTATTTCCTGAGCTCCCATGGTCCCGAATTCTGCTTCAGTAACAGGCGAGGTCATGGAAAAATATTTAATCAGTTCGAACTCAAGGTTTTTAAAATCACTTGCTGCCTTATTGCCTTCTACAATAACTTCACAAGTATCATAAACCATGTTGGCAATATCAAGTTTTAAACGCTCGCCTTGTATTGCATGACGCCTTCTTTTATAGACTACTTCACGTTGTGCGTTCATAACATCATCATATTCTAATAGACGTTTACGAACCCCAAAGTTATTTTCCTCTACTTTTTTCTGAGCGCGCTCAATGGATTTTGTCATCATGCTGTGTTGAATAACTTCACCATCTTCTAAGCCCATCTTATCCATCATTTTAGCGACTCTATCAGAGCCGAATAAACGCATAAGGTTATCTTCTAACGAAACATAGAATTGAGAGCTTCCTGGATCACCCTGACGACCAGAACGACCACGTAGCTGTCTATCTACACGTCTAGAATCATGACGTTCTGTACCTACAATGGCAAGACCACCAGCTTTCTTAACATCTTCAGATAATTTAATATCCGTACCACGACCCGCCATGTTTGTAGCAATAGTTACAACACCAGCATTACCTGCCTCGGCAACAACATCTGCTTCTTTTTTATGCAGCTTCGCATTCAATACATTATGAGGAACTTTACGAACACTTAATAGTTTTGAAAGTAATTCTGAAATTTCAACAGATGTTGTACCAATTAATACAGGTCTACCTGCATTGCTTAATTTGGTGACCTCCTCAATAATTGCGTTATATTTTTCTCTTTTTGTCTTATAAATTAAATCGTTTCTGTCATCTCTAGCGATAGGTCTGTTGGTCGGAATTTCCATTACATCTAACTTATAGATTTCCCAAAATTCACCAGCTTCAGTAACAGCAGTACCTGTCATACCAGCAAGTTTGCTGTACATTCTAAAGTAGTTTTGTAAAGTGACTGTTGCAAAAGTTTGTGTTAATGCTTCAATCTTTACATTTTCTTTCGCCTCTATTGCTTGATGTAGTCCGTCAGAATATCTTCGACCATCCATAATACGACCGGTCTGCTCATCGACAATCATTACTTTATTTTCCATCACCACATATTCCGTATCTTTTTCAAATAGGGTATATGCTTTTAATAATTGGCTCATGGTATGAATTCGCTCACTTTTTATTGTAAAGTCTTTGAAAAGCTCCTCTTTTAATTCAGCCTCTTTTTCAATTTCAAAATTCTGATTTTCAATTTTCGCGATCTCACCACCAATATCTGGCATGACAAAGAAATCTCTATTCTGCTCACCAGAGATGTAATCAACACCTTTATCTGTTAATTCAATTTGATTATTCTTTTCATCGATAACAAACAACAAATCTTCATCTACCTTTGGCATTTCTCGATTGTTGTCTTGCATGTAAAAGTTCTCTGTTTTTTGAAGAAGCTGTTTTACACCCTCTTCACTTAAAAACTTAATTAATGCTTTATTTTTTGGTAGTCCGCGATAAACACGTAATAAAAGAAAGCCACCTTCTTTGGTATCGCCTTCTGCAATTAGTTTTTTTGCTTCCGCTAAAATACCTGTTAAGTGCTGACGTTGCTTTTGCACTATTTCTGCAACTTTAGGCTTTAGTTCGTTAAATTCATGACGATCACCCTCTGGTACAGGACCAGAAATGATTAAAGGAGTTCTAGCATCATCTACCAAAACAGAATCGACCTCATCGACAATGGCATAATTATGAGGACGTTGTACCAAATCTTTAGGTGTATGAGCCATATTATCCCTAAGGTAGTCGAAACCAAATTCGTTATTCGTACCATAGGTGATATCTGCGTTGTAAGCTGCACGTCTACCATCAGAATTTGGTCGGTGATGATCTATACAATCTACAGAAAGACCATGAAATTGAAATATTGGCGCCATCCAAGCACTATCTCTTTTTGCTAGGTAATCATTAACGGTTACCAAGTGAGCACCGTTCCCGGTAAGTGCATTTAAGTATAATGGTAATGTTGCTACAAGAGTTTTACCTTCTCCAGTATGCATTTCAGCAATTTTACCTTGGTGCATGGCAATACCACCTATAAGCTGTACATCGTAATGTATCATATCCCAGGTCACTTCTTTACCAGCAGCGTTCCAAGAATTTCTCCATATGGCCTCTGACCCCTCCAAGGTGACATAATCATTAGAACCTGACAGTGTTCTGTCATATTCTGAGGCTGTCACTTTTAAGGTTTCATTTTGAGCAAAACGCTTGGCAGTTTCTTTTACTACGGCAAAAGCTTCAGGAAGTAACTTATTTAAAGTTTCTTCAGAAATGACATAGGCCTCTTCTTTTAATCTATCTATTTCGGTGTAGATATCTTCATTTTTATCAATATCAGTTGAGTTCTTAACCTCTTCCTCTAAGATGTTTATTTGGTCAGTTTTCTCTTTGTAAGAATCCTGAATTATTTTCTTAAACGCTATGGTTTTTTGCCTGAGTTCGTCATGGCTTAGGCTTTCAAGCAGCAATTCAAATGACTTTATCTGATCTACTAAAGGCTGTAATTCCTTTACATCTTTTTGTGACTTATCACCAACGAATGCCTTTAGGATGGAATTAATGAAACTCATATTTTAAACTATTAGAATTGAAATTTACTTAACCCAAAAATAGGTTAGGAGATTTTCAAAATATTATAATGACGACAAATATGGCCGACGCTATTGATTAACAAAAGGTATTCCAGTCTTGTTTTTTATGCTGATTAACCTAAATACCTGCCAAAATTACATAAAAAAAAAGCCTCCAAGGAGACTTTTTAGTAGTTATTGTGATATCGAATATTAATATTCGTCCTCGTTCCAGAGGTAGTCTTCTTCCGTAGGATAGTCAGGCCAAATCTCTTCGATTGATTCATATATCTCGCCGCCTTCTTCTTCCATAGATTGTAAATTTTCTACGACTTCTAAAGGGGCTCCAGTTCTGATGGAGTAATCTATTAACTCATCTTTACTTGCCGGCCAAGGTGCATCACTTAAATAAGATGCTAATTCTAATGTCCAATACATAGTAATTGTTTGATTTTAATTTTTTGCAAAAGTAATTTTTAAATCGAGACAGCCAAGAAATTAGTGATCAATTTCATTTTAATCTCAATATTTTTTCGCAACTATTAATTGATAACGAATAAATTAGGGATTTATTAGTCCTTTTTTTTAGGAACCCATTTTATTTCATTCGCCTTTAAATTATACGACAATTTCCGTGCCAATACAAATAAGTAATCTGAAAGTCTATTTAAAAAAGAAAGTACATTACTGTCGAAAGGTTCATTTTCAAATAATAATGTTGCAATACGTTCTGCCCTTCTACATACTGTTCGTGCTATATGACAGTATGACACTGTAGTATGGCCACCAGGTAAAATGAAATGAGTCATTTGGGGTAATAGACTGTCCATTTCGTCTATTGCAACTTCTAAAAAGTTGATTTCTTCAATACCTACTTTTGTTATTTTTAACCGTTGCTTGCCATTTTTTAGAACTTCTTTTTCAGGGTCTGTAGCCAATATAGCGCCAATCGTAAATAAATGCTCTTGTATGGTTATTAATTGTTGCTTGCTATTTTGGTCAATATCTTGGTCTCGAATTAGGCCAAGCCAAGAATTTAATTCATCTACTGTACCATAACTATCTATACGAATATGATGCTTTGGTACCCTAGTTCCACCAAAAAGACCTGTGGTGCCATCGTCTCCTGTTTTGGTATATATTTTCATTCTGTGAATTAAAGAAAATTTTAAAATAGATTAAGTTGTATGTGAAGAGGAAAAGATTTTTTTTTTTCAATTAATTGTTCTTTTTTTCTTTTCGCTCATAATCACCCATGAATTTTCTTGATTTTCGCTCATTAGATTTACCCCTACTCGTGATTCGAATAGCTAAATAAATGGCAAAAACGACTCCCAAAATAATATAGATGGTATTACTGTTCATTGAAAATTTCTTTAGTTTAAAATTACTGGTTTATATCCGTATTTTAAAATCTTCTTTCACTTGTTCTTTCCTGAAAAACAGTAAACCGCAATAATATAAATCTATAGTAACACGAACATGTTCTAATTTTTTTAATTTTTTCCAATTATCAGAACTAATCTTATCCCTATAAATACCGTCTAACAACACCATAGTGTCATTTTGAAGTTCTTTAATAATTATGCCTTCGGATAAAAAATTTGCGATACTTCCAAAAATAATATTAGCATTTATAGTGGTAATCGAAATTTCTGGGCAATTTGAAATAACATGGTGTTTAATAGTTTCATTTAATCTTAGCAGTCGTATTGATTTATATTTAAAATAGATAATGCTTTTTACGAGTACCCTTGATACGATAGGTAGATTTAAATACTCCTTTTTATATAGGCATTTGGTTACATAATCATATACAAACGGTGAATGAACTCCATGTTGGTTGGTTGCAGATAAATAGAATTTGATTATAGATATAAAACGAAACACTCTATTGATTTTTCAATTTTCATCAAAAGTAAGAATAGTGATGCAACTGTGAATTGTTACTTAATACTTATAATTTTAAAAGAAGTAGGCTCTGGTAAAATTTGAGTAGTAGATAAGTTAATAATTGTATAGTTGAGGTTGTTTTTAAGCAATTTTAGGCTTGTGTGCTTGCACTAAGAAAGAACTGAAGAAAAAAACAGTTATAAGGATAATTGATTTCATAATATTTGTTTTACACTGCTAAAATACAGGCATGAACAAACATATTTTCCCGCATTTAGTTGAGCGGCATTTTACTGTAGACGAATGATAAATATCACTCGTCTACTATTTTTTAGAAGTAGTAAAATGTGATTTGAAATCTAAGTTTTAAAAGTGTCTAACCCTCCATAAGCGCTGAAAGCTCGAACCAGCGTTCAGTTTTACTTTCAATTGAATCGGTTAGTTCTTTTAATTCAATAGATAGCGATTTAATATCATCGCCACCCAATGTACCATCGGTAAATTTCTCTTGGAGCGCTACTTTTTGTTTTTCCAATTTCTGAATTTCACGTTCTAATTTTTTATATTCCTGTTGGTCTGCATAAGAGATTTTAGGAGTGGTATCTGGTTCTTTCCAGCTGGTTTTAGTAGTACTTTGAATTTCTTTCTGTTCTCTTTTCTCTTGAATTTGACTGTCTTCGTAGGCTCTATAATCTGAATAGTTTCCTGGGAAATCTTCAACTACGGCATCACCCCTAAATACAAATAGGTGATCTACAATCTTATCCATGAAGTAACGGTCGTGAGAAACTACCATTAGGCACCCCTGAAAATCCAATAAGAAGCTTTCTAATACGTTTAACGTTACGATATCTAAATCGTTAGTAGGCTCATCTAGAATCAAGAAATTAGGATTTTGTATAAGTATGGTACATAAATAAAGACGTTTACGTTCACCACCACTTAGTTTATCTACGAAATCATATTGTTTTTTTCTATCGAACAAAAAACGTTCTAGCAATTGCTGTGCGGATATCTGTTTTCCTTTCATTAAAGGTATGTAATCGCCAAACTCACGAATAACGTCAATTACCTTTTGACCTTCTTTTATTTCAATTCCCTTTTGCGTATAATAACCGAATTTTATGGTATCGCCTACAATTACCTTTCCACTATCTGGTTGATCTTGGCCTGAAAGGATATTTAAAAAGGTTGATTTTCCTGTTCCGTTTTTACCGATGATACCAATACGTTCCCCTTTTTGAAAAACATATTCAAATTTATCGAGTATGGGTTTACCCGGATATGATTTTGAAATTTTATGCAGTTCGAGAATTTTACTCCCCACACGCTCCATATTAAGCTCTAATTGTATTTGATGGTCTTTTCTTCGCTGACTGGCTTTATCTTTTATAACAGCGAAATCATCTATTCTAGATTTAGACTTGGTGGTACGGGCTTTTGGCTGCCTTCTCATCCAATCTAATTCTTTCTTAAAAAGTAATTCTGTTTTATGTTGCTCGGTAGCTTCTTGTTCTATACGGGCTTCCTTTTTTTCTAAATAGTAAGAATAATTTCCTTTGTATGGGTATAACTTGCCGTTTTCAAGTTCAATGATTTCATTGCATACTCGCTCTAGAAAATAACGGTCGTGTGTTACCATAAAGAGGGTCATATTTTCTTTAGCGAAAAATTCCTCTAACCATTCAATCATTTCTAAATCTAAATGGTTGGTAGGCTCATCTAATACTAAGAGGTCTGGCTTATTGATAAGTGCATTGGCTAGAGCTAAACGTTTCTTTTGACCACCTGATAGTTTATCTACTTTGGCATCTAAATCCTCAAGTTTAAGCTTTGAAAGTATTTGTTTGTACTGAGTTTCAAAATCCCAAGCCTGAAAACGGTCCATAGCCTCAAAAGCTTTTTGATAGGCATCTGCATCTTCTGGGTTTAATAACGCCTTTTCATAATTGGCTAAGACCTTTAAAATCTCATTGTCTGATGCGAAAATAGTTTCTTCTACTGTTAAATTCGGATCCATTACAGGTTCTTGAGCCAAGAAGGAAACACGTGTAGATTTACGGTAGTTAACTTGCCCGGTATCAGGAGTGTCGGCTCCTGAAAGAATATTTAGAATAGAAGTTTTTCCAGTACCGTTTTTAGCGATCAAGGCAATTTTTTGGTCTTTATTGATTCCAAAAGAAAGGTTCTCAAAAAGCACCAATTCGCCATAGGATTTAGAAATATTTTCAACGGTAAGTAAATTCATGTAGGGTATCTTGATTTTATTTTTTAGGTTGAATCACTTTTTTAAAATGATACAACAGAAATAGGTAACGTATTGCTAAAGCTAGAATAACTAAGATTAAGAGTATTGAGAAAACTTGAATTTTTAACATCCAAAGAACAGAGGTAATAAATAACATCATAATTAATAATACCAAATAAAATTTAATCCATTTTGGCACTTCTGCCTTTAAGATTAAAAATCCGATTAGTACATTAGGGGCAAAAGCCCATAAGGCGTTGTAATTCGCTTTTGTGGCTAAATGGTCTGTGCCGAACCAAAGAAATAAGATTAATAAACCCGAAAGACCTGTGAGCATAAATAGCGAAAAATCTAGCCATTTCGTACGTCTTTCATTTTTATAATCTTTAAAGGTTACCCAAGCGACAAGGGCCAAAAGAAGACCGAGCCAAAAGGCAGGTGTAAGAAAGAAAAATGTTTTGTCATTTTGCTCAGGAATATCTAATAAAATAGATTCCTTTTTAACAATTGGTTTACCGTTTAAGGTAGTATGTTTCATTTGTTGATACACATAAATAGGTAAAAACAAATGTTCATAGGGAGATGCTTTTCGGTCTATTACAGAGCCTAGCGCTAAATCAATGCCGAAATTAGACCACGTATTGGGGTTTAGTTTTAATCGTATTAACTCGCGATATGTAAGATGGTTTTCTAAATAAGTGTAATCAAATTTAAAAGCGCTCCCCAATGTCTTTTCAAATACCATAGGTATTCTCGTTGCGCAATTATCGAACAAGAAATCATATTTATACCTCTTATTTTCTGGTAATAAATTATGTTCTAAAAAGCCAACGATTTGTGTTCGTTGCTGTAAGTTTAAATCTAATTCCTGCTCTTTTATCCAACGTTTTTCTTGCTGATAAGAGTAGTCAAAGTATTTAAACGGAATTCTCGATATGGTGTAAGCTAGTTTACCTCTAGTAAAATTCAGATAAAAATTAGGATCTTCGAAATCATATGTGCCATAACCATAAACTTCATCGATGCCTAAGGTAGGATCTTGTAAACGTATAGCACTATGACCAAATTTGGCAGCTAAATCTTCCCCTGTTCCTACGGTCAATAAACTAATTTTAGACAATGGAGAAAGTTCTGCATTTTGAGAAAGCCCCAAAAATGCAGTGAAAAGTAGAATTAAAAAAAAAGTATTTTTTTTGAACATACCTTATACTAGTTCATAGCAGCTGCAAAGATGCGAATAACTAAGATATTTAATTCTAAAAGCTTTTATAATTTACTGATTGTATGCGATCATGTATCAAACTGACCCGTCCTGAAATATGTATACAAAACACTTCAAGTATATG
>TARA_R110002074_G_scaffold5260_9_pt1 | contig 24555 bp, 29 predicted proteins | sample TARA_R110002074 | Tara Oceans TARA_R110002074 (sample SAMEA4397215) | marine metagenome | biome: Polar Biome; feature: [MIX] marine epipelagic wind mixed layer (ENVO:01000061); material: water (ENVO:00002006), including particulate matter (ENVO:01000060) such as... | depth 10-100 m | reverse complement strand
ATTCTGCAGAACCGTCCAGGCACGATATAACTGTTCTGCAACCACAATTCGAACCAACGGATGTGGCAAGGTCAGATTGGATAATGACCATTTTTGATCGGCACGTTGCTGGCACTCATCGGATAAGCCATCCGGTCCACCAATCAACAGACTGACATCCCGACCGGATGCCTGCCAGTTTTTTAATTGCTCCGCCAGCTGTTCCGTCGACCAGTTACGACCACCGACTTCCAGCGCGACCACATAATCATTTTGCGGTAAAGCGGTCATGATCCGTTTGCCCTCTTCCTGCATCCATTGTCCTGAACTGCCTGATTTACCTCGCTTTGACGGAGCAATTTCCTGCAGATTAAGCTGACATTCCCTCGGCATACGCCGTGCGTATTCGTTATAACCTTCGATAACCCACTGCGGCATTTTCTGGCCGACAGCAAGCAGATTCAGTTTCATTCACTATCTGCCGAAGCACTTTGCGTAACTTCAGCGACAGACCATAATTTTTCCAGATTGTAAGTCGCTCTGGTTTGCGGTGTCATAATATGTGCAATTACGTCACCTAAATCCACCAAAGCCCATTCGCCAATATCTTCACCTTCCATGCCGAGAGGTTGGACGCCAGCCGCTTTTGCCTGCGAAGAAACTTCATTCGCCAATGCTTTAACCTGTCTGTTGGATTTACCAGTAGCGATGATCATCACATCCGTAACATCGGTCATACCGGTTACATCCAGCACGGTAATATCCTCTGCTTTAATGTCTTCCAGTGCGTCTATCACTAATAATTTCAATTGTTCTGCCTTCATGGGCACTCCAAATAATAAATTTCGTTGTTAAGTTTAACGTATGTCAGCCTGTGCGTCTGTGGTGGTTTCGACGAAGCGGTCACTCGGCCCCTCCGGAAACCACTGGCTGGTTTTTCTGGTAATGAAATAGGCGGTCAGTCCGACCCACTCGCGCCAGGCAGGCTCAAGTTTTTCCAGTTGTTCAAAAACCGCAAAGTCCAACTGACGGGACTCTCCCGTCTGACTGCGATAATCCACCGGATAGGGTAATACCTTTATACCCTGTTTTTCAGCAATGCCTACTGACCGCGGCATATGATAAGCCGATGTCACCAAAAGATACTGGCCATTTCTTTTGGGTATGACTGTTTTTAGCCGTTGGAAATTTTCGTAGGTATTACGTGACTGAGATTCAATGATCAGTCGCTCTTCATCAATTCCCACCATGGTCAATAATTGATGGCTAAGCTCGGCAGGCGTTGCCCCGGCATCAAAGCGCAGTAAATTGCTACCACCGGTAAAAATGATTGGACTGTCAGGGTACTTTTTGGCTAACAATGCAGCCCCAAAATAACGGTCACTGGCCTGGCCGACCTGAGGCTGTTGCCAACTGATGGTGGTTTTTATATCTTCACCGCCCCCCAGAACAATGATGCCATCAATATTTTCTGGCAGCTGCTGGGGTTGGCTGATACGGGCTTCCAGTGGATGAATTAACCAGTCGCCAATTGGAAATATCATCAGACTCAAACTGAACACCAGCGCTGGCAACAGAAATCTTAACGCGATTGTTCGGTAACCGAACAATAAAAATAGCGTGCCAAATACCAGGAACAGATTAAGCATCATAAACGGACTGAGCAATGCCCAAGCCAATTTTGATAGTACAAAAAATACTTGTTCCATTAAACGTTACTGTTTTTTCGACTGGTAGAGTTCTAATTGCTCTATCACAGCAATAACCGAATCCGGTAACAAAAAATTGACCGGGTTTCCCGCCGACAATTCATCACGGATTTGCGTGGCGGAAATCGCCATTGGCGTTACATTCAATGGCCATATCTTGCCTGATGAGAGTTGTCGATCTTCTGCCTGAGCCAGATTCTGGTGATACCAGACCTCTAGTTCTTCATGCATATCCAATGTTTCATCAGGTCTTTGCACCACCACGATATGCGCTAATTGCAAAATCTGTTGCCAGCGGGACCAGCTGCTAATGTTACGAAAAGCATCGGTACCCAGAATAAGAAATAATGGGTTATTAACAAATTGTTCGCGCAGACTGAGTAAGGTATCCACCGAAAAAGAGGGCCCTTCACGATGCAGTTCTCGATCGTCAACAGTTAATTGGGGAACATATTTTACTGCGATTTCCAGCATCAACCGCCGTGCATCAGCACTGGCCATGGTGGGCTGGCGATGCGGCGGTATCGCACACGGAATCAGCCGGACATGATTTAACTCCAGCTGCTGACAGACTTCCAGAGCCGAGCGCAAATGCCCGAAATGCACCGGATCAAAGGTACCGCCAAGAATGCCTATTGTCTCGGTTTTATGTTCTGATTTGACCACTACCAAACACTATCCATTTTTGTGACGTCAAACCATTTAAACCCACCGGACCACGAGCATGCAATTTATCGGTAGAAATACCGATTTCAGCACCCAGACCATATTCAAAACCATCAGCAAAACGTGTCGATGCATTTACCAACACTGAACTGGAGTCTACTTCCTGCAGAAAGCGTCTAGCGGTGTCATAATTTTGCGTCACGATACTTTCGGTATGGGCAGAACTATGCTGATAAATATGCAGCATCGCATCGTCTACATCTTTGACAATTTTTATCGACAGAATGGGGGCAAGATATTCAGTATCCCAATCGGCGTCCGTTGCCACGGTGATATCCGGCAGAATATGTAAGGTTTCATTGCAGCCTCGTAATTCAACGCCTTCATTGATAAAACGCTTGGCCATAGCAGGCAAAAACTCGCTGGCAATATCAGCATGTACCAGCAGCGTTTCCATTGCATTGCATACACCATAACGGTGACATTTGGCATTAAAGGCAATCTCTTGCGCCATGCTCAAATCAGCTTCCACATCGACATATACATGACAGATGCCATCAAGATGCTTGATAACAGGCACTCGAGCGTCATGACTGATACGTTCTATCAGACTCTTCCCACCGCGTGGCACTATGACATCGACATATTCAGGCATGGTAATCAGTTGACCTACTACTTCACGATCCGTGATTTCAACGACCTGAACCGCAGTAATTGGTAAACCGGCCTGCTGCAATCCCTGATGGATGCAGTCTGCAATAGCCTGATTCGAATGTATTGCTTCGCTGCCACCACGCAGAATAGTTGCATTACCGGATTTCAGACATAATCCTGCAGCATCCGCGGTCACATTTGGCCGTGATTCATAAATAATGCCAATAACGCCCAGCGGTACCCGCATCTGGCCCAATTGAATACCGGAAGGCCGATACCGCATATCACTGATTTCGCCGATAGGATCAGATAATGCCGCAATTTGTTCCAGACCTTGTGCCATTGACTCAATCCGGTCATCGGTCAATGTCAAACGATCCAGCATCGCAGCATCCAGTCCTTTGGCTTTGCCAGCCTGCAAATCCTGTTGATTGGCAGTTTTCAAGCCATCAGCCTGACTGCGGATCGCCGTGGCAATCGCCAATAGCGCCGCATTTTTATTATTGGTCGTTGCGCGTGCTAATACCCGGCTGGCTTCGCGGGCCTGTTGACCCAGTTTCTGCATGTAGGCTGCGACTTCCACAGCACTCTCCTCTTTTAATTTCTCTGCTTTCATGTTTGCTGTAATTGCATTGGCACACCAGCAACCTGTAGACACAGGGTGGTCAGCATCCGCCATGCATTATCATTACCGCCACCTTTTGCAGCGCGATCAATTGCCGCCATTTGCGGTAAAAATGTTCGCCATTTTGCTGCAGCATGGCGACGTAATCCTGTTTGAATCAACGGTCTCGCCTTATCCCAAACGGGAGGTTTCTGACTGCTGAAAACCTGGGCCGGTGCAGCACCTTTGTCCAATTGATCGGCCATATCAACCATTCGATGTAAAGACCAGGATACTGCCGAAAACACGGCCAATACATCATTACCTTCCGCCTGTAACATTCTTAACATACGCGGAATCTTGGCAGACTGACCAGAATAGACAGCATCCATCAGTGAAAATGCTTCAAATCGGGCACTGTCAGCAACGCTTTCCATTAATAAGGGTTCATCCACATTACCATCAGGGCTAAGTAATACCAGTTTATCGATTTCCTGAGCGGCAGCGAATAAATTGCCTTCTGTTCTTTCTGCCAGCATGGTGGCGACAGAGAAGTTTGCCTGCAAGCCTTTCTGTTGCATGCGCTGCTGGATCCAGCGGGGAAGCATTTCAATACTGACCGGCCAGAGCGGAACACTGATGCCTGCACTTTCCAATGCAGTAAACCACTTTGCTTTTTGTTGCTGGGGCGTCAGCTTGCCAGTGATCAGTAATAAAAACGTATCGGGTGCAGGTTGCTCGGCAAATTCTCTCAGAAACGCTCCGCCTTCTTTACCGGGGGCCCCTGAAGGCAACCTGATCTCGACCAGTTTCTGCGAAGCAAACAGGGAAAGACTATCGTCAGCAAATCTAAGTTTGGACCAGTCAAAACGGGCATCGGCATGCCAAACCTGCCGTTCGGTAATACCCTGAACTTTGGCTTGCTGACGGATCGTATCCGCAGCTTCTTCCACTAGCAGAGGCTCATCACCATACAGCACACTGGTGACAGGAAAACTACGTTGTATCTGTGAGCTGAGCTGTTCTGCTTTAACTCGCATCAAATCTAATCCAAAGCGGATAAACGGCGAACTATTGCCTGACTGATTTGTTTTTCCATTTCTTCACGCAACAAACTTTCTTCACCATCACGTCCTAATACCTGTTCCTGGTCAAACTGATAATCTCGCTGGGCTTCAAATCGTTCATTATCGATTAGTTTATTTTGCTGATTGTCTGTCAGTTGAAATGCGACTTCCAATATCAATTCATATTCACTGACCTTGGCATTACCCCCCACTGACAATACATGTCGCTCATAGCGATTTTCCAGGAAGCTTAATACCGCCGCGCCTTCCATATAGTCGTCAACCACATTAATACCGTTACGTCTCAAGGTGCGTTTCAGTTCCAAGCCGAGTCCCTGACGCATACTGATCCCCTGAATATGCAATGTCTGTATGCTTTCAGGTAAATCTGCGGCACCACGCAACTGGAAACCGCAAGCCGCTACCGTCATACAAAAAACTGCAATTATCAGTTTCTTCAACATTACTGTTTCCTTTGTTTATCAGCCGACAACAATATTAATCAGTCTTCCTGGCACCAGAATAATCTTGCGGATGGTTTTACCATCAATATAACGCTGAACATTTTCATCTGCGATAGCCAGTGGCTCGATATCCGCTTGCTGGGCATTTACATCGACCATCAATTTCGAACGTAGCTTACCATTGACCTGAATCATCAGCTCGGTTTTGTCCTGTTTTAGCGCCTCGGCATCGACTTGAGGCCACTGAGCGTCAATCACGGCTTTGTCATAACCCAGCTGAGACCATAATGCATGACAGATATGCGGCGTAATAGGTGCCAACATCAACACCACTAATTCAAGTACTTCCTGGCGAACTGCCCGCGCCTGAGTATCTTGTTCGGTAAATTTGCTTAAGCCGTTCATCAACTCCATCACTGCTGCAATAGCCGTATTAAACGTATGACGACGCCCCAAATCATCGCTCACTTTTGTCAGTGTCTGGTGGGCCAGACGGCGCAAGTCTGTCGCGGCTTCGGACAGGTCGGTAAGGTTTTTGTCTTTCACTACACCTTTTTCAGTGTGCTCATGAACACTGCGCCATAACCGTTTAAGAAAACGGTTAGCACCCTCCACTGCGTTATCTGACCATTCCAGTGACATTTCGGGTGGCGCGGCAAACATCATAAACAGGCGCGCAGTATCGGCACCGTATTCATCGATTAATGCCTGTGGATCAACAGTGTTACCTTTTGACTTGGACATTTTGGCACCATCTTTCAGTACCATACCCTGAGTTAACAGGTTCTTGAATGGCTCATCACCACTGACAAGACCTTCATCACGTAATAATTTATGGAAGAACCGGGCATACAGTAAATGCAAAACAGCGTGTTCGATGCCACCAATATATTGATCAACCGGTAACCAGTAATCAGCCCGTTGATCCAGCATCGCTTCGTGATTATCGGCACTGGTAAATCGTGCGTAATACCAGGATGATTCAAAGAACGTATCAAAGGTATCGGTTTCTCGGCGAGCCGGTTTGCCACACTCCGGACAATCACATTGATAAAACTCGGGCATGGATTTGATCGGTGAGCCCGAGCCATCGACCACAACATCTTCCGGCAATAACACAGGTAAATCGGTTTCCGGCACGGGAACTGCACCACAGTGATCACAGTAGATTATCGGGATCGGCGTGCCCCAATAACGCTGTCGTGAAACACCCCAGTCACGTAAACGATAGTTGACCTGGCGTTCGCCTTTATTCTGTTTGGTTAATTCATCGGCAATCGCGTCAAAAGCTTCTGCTGAAGTCAGTCCCGTAAACTGCGACGAGTTTACCAAGCGACCTTTTTCAGTAAAGGCATTCTGTTGCAGGTCAATTTCACTGTCGTCCGTTGGTGCAATAACCTGACGAATAGGTAAATCATATTTTTGCGCAAATTCAAAATCACGCTGATCGTGGGCAGGTACAGACATAACCGCGCCGGTGCCATAGCCCATCAATACAAAGTTAGCAACCCAAACTGGAATACGTTCACCACTGACTGGATGAATGACCGATATACCGGTCGCCATGCCTTTTTTCTCAGCGGTTTCCATTGCTGCTTCGGTGGTGTCAGTTTTCTTACATTCTTCGATAAACTGCTGTAACTGCACATTGGTCTCAGCCATACGCAAAGCTAACGGATGTTCTGCTGCAATGGCCAGATAACTGACCCCCATCAGAGTATCTGGACGTGTGGTGTAAACAGCTAGATCCTCATCACTGTCTGCCACAACAAAGGTGATTTGTACACCTTCGGAACGACCAATCCAATTGGCCTGCATGGTTTTGACCTGATCCGGCCAGCCAGATAACTGTTGCAGATCATTACGCAGATCTTCTGCGTAATCTGTGATTTTCATAAACCATTGCGGTATTTCACGACGCTCAACTAATGCACCTGATCGCCAACCACGTCCATCTATAACCTGCTCATTGGCCAATACCGTTTGATCGACCGGATCCCAGTTAACAGCAGCGGTTTTGTTATAAACCAGACCTTTTTTGAATAAGCGTACAAACAGCCATTGTTCCCAACGGTAATAGTCCGGTTTACAGGTGGCGATTTCTCGATCCCAGTCATACGCGAGACCCAGACGCTGTAACTGAGCACGCATATAATCGATGTTTTTGTAGGTCCATTCGGCAGGTGGCACCTGATGTTTTAATGCAGCATTTTCAGCAGGTAAACCAAAGGCATCCCACCCCATTGGTTGCAACACATTTTTGCCCAGCATGCGCTGATAACGTGAAATAACATCACCAATGGTGTAATTACGCACATGCCCCATATGCAGCTGACCGCTGGGATAGGGAAACATCGACAGGCAATAGAATTTTTCTTTACTGGTGTCTTCGGTAGCACGGAAAGTTTGATGCTGCTGCCACCAGGTTTGGGCAGCAGTTTCGATCACATCTGGGCGATAATCAGCTTGCATGGGTTCTCTTTGTGAATACGGTGCAGGAAAGGTGGAAGGATACCTCAGCGACAGAAATGCCGAAAGCACCGAATAGTTTATTGACTCATCAGAGGGTAATTTCTATCGGCTATGCAATCAGAAACAGTGCAGCAGAAGATACTGCACTGTGAAGTTTTATCTAGATTCTGAATTCTTCTAACTTACGTCCACGATTCAGTTCTTCAACTAACCATAAAGGACGTTTACCAAACCCTTTCCAGGTTTTTTGCGGATCTTGCGGATGACGGTATTTGTCAGCACTTTCAGCACGAGGTTTGCGTGCACCTGATAAACCCACTCGCATATTTTTAGCCACAGCCGTCAGGGCTTCTGCAGGAGTAACTTTTTTTTCTTTTGCCAGGGCTCTTACCGCATCAGCCACAGCAACAACATCGCTATCTTTACTATTGAGTTCTGTCACTTTTTTAGTTTTCAATTTTTTAATTTGTTTTTTTGACTGACTAATCAATTTTTGCAGCTCTTGTTCTGAGAGTTTTTCCAGTTGCAAAGCAGATAAATTACTCATCGCATTACCTTTTATCTAAAACTTATAAAAACAAATAATATCAGTATTATTAACTTTGTCTATTTGAAAACTTTTTAATTCCCAGCAGACACCAGTACTTTGTATTTTGCATAAAGTTGATCATGAGATTCAACATTATCTGGATCTTTAGGTATGCAATCCACCGGACAGACTTCTACGCATTGTGGGGTATCAAAATGGCCTACACATTCCGTACACAGGTCAGGATCAATTACATAAATTTCCTCACCTTGCGAAATTGCGCCATTAGGACATTCCGGTTCGCATACATCACAATTAATGCATTCGTCAGTAATAAACAGAGACATGGTTTACTCCGATAACTCTTTATAAAACGGTAATTAAACCGATAAATTTTAACTCGACTGTTTTTTGTCTGCCAGTTGCTGCTGTAATGCCTGTTGTACGCAGGGCGCAACAAATTGGGAAACATCTCCACCCAAAGCCGCTATTTGTCTGATCAGGCTTGATGAAATAAACGTAAATTGTTCTGCCGGAGCCAGAAATAGTGTTTCAACTTCCCACTGTAAACGGCGATTCATTGCGGCAAGTTGAACTTCGTATTCAAAATCTGAAACAGCACGAAGTCCACGAATAATGACTGAGGCATTTCGCTGCATTGCATAATTCACCAATAAACCATCGAAGGATGTAATTTCGATATTGGGTAAATCATCCAGGGTTTGTTTGGCTAATGCCAAACGTTGCTCAATTGAAAATACCGGTTTTTTACCGGTGTCCGCAGCGACAGCAACAATCACTTTTTCAAATAAACGGCTGGCACGTTGAACCAAATCTGTATGCCCGTGGGTAATCGGATCAAATGTACCTGGATAGATGGCGGTGATTGACATGCCAAAACCTTATTGCATTTTAAATAAACAATATCTTACATCACCTGCCTGTTTATCTTTAAATAAATGCCAGGTATCTGGTAACCCAGTCAGATTTTGATGTTTATTACATTCCAGATAAACCAGACTATTTTTATGCAATAAATTTCGCTGAGTTAATAAACCGGCTATTTCAGACCATAAATCCGCACCAAAAGGCGGATCCAGAAAAATAATATCGTAAGGGGTGCTGCATTGATTTAAAAACTGCTGTGCGGTTTGCCTGAACAATGCACATTGCTCTGCAGCTAACATTGTTTTATTGGCCTGCAACTGTTTATAAGCCTGCAGATCCAGTTCAACCATATCAACTTTTGCAGCGCCCCTTGAGGCTGCCTCAAAACCCAAAGCACCGCTACCACTGAATAGATCAATACAAACGGCTTCTGGTAAATGCGGTTGTAACCAGTTAAACAGTGTCTCGCGGATACGATCAGAGGTCGGTCTCAATCCTTCCACGGCAGGGAATGATAATCTTCTCCCACCCCATTGGCCGCCGATAATTCGAACAGATTGACGTGATGTTTTATTCAGCGTCGCCACCCACCAGTATTGTGACCATTTTTTGGGGATGGATACGTTTTTGATAAGCGGCTTTTATTTGATCAACCGTCACTGCGTTCACTCTTGAATTAAAGGTTTCCAGATGATCCAGCGGCAACTGATAAAAGCCCATCATCGCCAGATAATCGGCAATTTTACTATTGCTATCCAGGCGCAAGGCAAATCCACCGGTAATATTTTTCTGTGCGGCTGTGAGTTGTTCTTTAGTGGGGCCCTGCTCAACAAAATCCACTAACGTCTGATTCAGTACATCCAATGCCAGTTCTGCCTGATCATTACGGGTTTGCAGACCAAACTGGTAAGGGCCGGCCTCCCGCATTGGTCTGAAATAACTATAAGCACTATAGGATAAGCCACGTTTTTCACGAATTTCATCACTGATAATGGACACCAGTCCACTGCCACCTAAAACATGATTACCCACATACAGCGGGAAAAAATCTGGATCATCGCGGGTTAAACCAGGTTGCCCCATCAAAATCGTGGTTTGACTCGATGGATAAGGCAAATTCTTTTGTTGGGCAGTTTCAAGTGGTTCAACTTCAGGTAAGGCCGCAGCCTTTTTTCCCGCGGGAAGGCTACCGGAAATTTTTTCTGACAAGGCTTTTGCCTGTTTAATATCCACATCACCTACAATGACCAGTACAGCATTGTTCGCCACATAAAATTGCTGATAAAACTGTTGCAAATCGGCAATGCTGATTTCATCTATTGAAGCTTCGGTGCCTATTGGCATGGATGAATACGGATGGTCATCGTACAGCTGCTGATAAAAAGCGCGATCAGCTATAGCAGAAGGCGATTGTTTTTCGCTTTGCAAACTGGTTTTAACTTGATTAATAAGACGATCAAAAGACCTTTCCGGAAAGGACGGTTGACTGATAACTTCTACAAACGTATCGATAGCAGGTTTTAAAGCATCTGCTTTGGATAAAGTCCGCAAACTCAACACCGCCATATCGCGCTCAGACTCAGAGCTGAATTCGGCACCGACATCATCAAATGCAGTAGCAATAGCATCGGTGTCTTTGTTTTTGGTACCTTGATTGAGCATTGAGCTCGTCAGTAATGCCACCCCGCCTTTCGGATCTCTCGCGGCGCCAGCATCAAATACCAGACGAATGTCCAATATGGGCAATTCCTGGGCTTTGACAAAATATACCTGGGTGCCATTGGCAGTTTGCCAATTTTCTATTTGCGGACTGGCAGAAACGCTAAAGGCCAGTAATAATCCAGTGAATAAAAAAGAGAACTTAGCGAGCATGTGGATCTCCCGAAGTAGGACGTGGAGTAGTATTGTCTGTGGGCATTGGAATCAGTTCTGCGACGGTAAGTCCTTCATCAATAAAATATTTTTGTGCAACCTGTTGAACCTGTTCAGCAGTAATTGCACTGATTTTATCGGGATAACTGTCAACCAGACGCCAATCGAGGCCAACTGTTTCCAGCATGCCTAACTGCATGGCCTGGTAGAAAACACTATCAAGCTGATAGACAGAGCTGGCAATCACCTGAGTTTTGACGCGTTGTAACTCTGCCTCGGTAACGAGTTCAGCTTTAATTTTATCAAGTTGATTCAACACAGCGTGCTTGACGTCCTCGACAGACTTACCTTGAGCAGGTGTACCAGCAATGGTAAATACATCATCCAAACGGGAAAACGCACTGTTATAAGCACTTATTCCGGCAGCTACCTGCTGTTCACGAATCAATTCACGAGAGAACCGGCTACTTGCACCACCATCAAGAATGCCTGCCAGAACATCTAAGGCATAGGGTTCCCAATCTTGCTCAGCAGTTTTAACCACCGGCACTTTCCAGCCCATCATCAAATAAGGCAGTTCTGCAGGCGCTTTTAACTCCAAAGTACGCTTGCCACGCTGAACAACTTCAATCTGAGGTTTAACCGTTGCCAGTTCTTCTGGTTTCAATGGGCCAAAATATTTCTGTGCTAACTGGTAAACCTCGTCGGGCTTAACATCGCCGACCACCACAACGGTTGCGTTATTTGGGGCATACCACATTTGGTACCACTCACGCAGGTCTTCTGGATCATAATGATTAATATCATTCATCCAGCCAATAACCGGGTGATGATAAGGGCTATTCATAAACGCCATGGCATTCATTGCTTCACGTAATAACGAACGTGGATTATCATCAGTACGCATGCGCCGCTCTTCAGCAACCACCTCTCGTTCTTTGAGTAACTCGGCATCATCAATAATCAAGTTGCGCATTCGCTCGGCTTCAAGGCGAAAACTGATTTCCAAACGCTCTTTTTCCAGTGTTTGAAAATAGGCCGTGTAATCACGTCCGGTAAAGGCGTTTTGAGAGCCACCATTTTCGGCAATAATGCGGGAAAACTCATTTGGTCCAAGGTTTTCCGTGCCCTTGAACATCATATGTTCAAGAATATGTGATATACCGGTAATGCCATTGTGCTCATAGCTTGAACCGACTTTGTACCAGACCTGGGAAACCACAACCGGTGCCCGGTTATCCGGTTTGACCAGTAATTTAAGACCATTGTCCAGCTGATATTCACTGACTTGCGCAAAGCCAATAACAGGCACTATCAGCAGTGCCCAAACAAGTTTTTTTAAGGTGTGCATCTGCATCTCACAATTGATCACATGATAAGATTAATAATCGAACACTAACGACAAACCGAGAATATGTTTAGTTTCCTCAGAAAAAAAGCCAAACCCAGCGAAAACAGCAGTGAGGAGCAACTCCTCACTGAACAGCAGTCAGCCGCACATGATGCGGAAAATACCGCAGATACTCAAGCCAGCAATGTTTCAGAGACCCCAGGATTTTTTGGACGCCTCAAACAGGGACTGAGTCGCAGCAGCACCAAATTGACCGAAGGCTTTGCCGATTTGGTACTAGGCAGAAAAACTATTGATGATGATTTGCTTGAAGAACTGGAAACCCAACTGCTCAGTGCAGATTTAGGGATAGAAGCTACACAGACCATCATTAACGACTTAACACAACGTGTTGCCCGTAAGCAGCTTAATGACCCGGAAGCCCTGTTTGCAGCAATGCACGCTGATATGGTGGACATCCTCAAACCAGTTTCCCGACCGCTGCAGATTCCATCATCTGCCAGTCCTTTTGTGATCCTGATGGTGGGTATTAACGGTGTGGGAAAAACGACAACCATTGGCAAACTGGCCAAACAGTTTCAGCTGCAAGGCAAAAAAGTGATGCTGGCGGCCGGTGATACATTTCGTGCTGCAGCTGTTGAACAACTTCAGGTCTGGGGAGAACGTAATCAGATCCCTGTGATTGCCCAACAAAATGGTGCTGATTCTGCCTCGGTTATCTTTGATGCCTTACAAGCGGCCAAAGCCCGGCAGATGGATATTCTGATTGCTGATACGGCGGGTCGTCTACATACCCAATCCAATCTGATGGAAGAGCTGAAAAAAGTAAAACGCGTTATGGCCAAACTGGATGGCAATGCGCCACATGAAGTCATGCTGGTGCTGGATGCCGGCACTGGACAAAATGCTTTGTCCCAGGCTGAACAATTTCATCAGGCGATAGGATTAACCGGTATTACCCTGACGAAACTTGATGGTACGGCAAAAGGCGGTATTATTTTTGCCATCGCTAAAAAAATCGGCTTACCCATTCGTTATATTGGGGTGGGTGAAAAGATCGATGATTTAAGAACCTTTGAAGCAGAGGATTTTGTCGATGCATTACTGGGCCGTGAAACACAACAATGATCCGATTTGAACAGGTTTATAAACGTTATGAAGGCCAGCAGGAAGCCCTGTCAGGTCTTAGCTTTGAACTGCTCTCAGGAGAAATGGCTTTTTTGACCGGTCACTCAGGTGCCGGTAAAAGTACCTTATTAAAACTGATAGCACTGATCGAACGTTGCTCTCATGGTCAGGTGATCGTCAATAATCAAAATCTGAGCCGACTGCCGAAGTGGAAGATCCCCTATTACCGTCGAAAAATTGGCCTGGTGTTTCAGGATCACAATCTGTTACACGATCGTACGGTGTTTGATAATGTTGCTCTGCCATTGATTATTGCAGGTGAAAACCATCGTGAAATTGGTCGGCGGGTGCGAGCAGCTCTCGATAAAGTCGGCTTGCTGGGCAAAGAACGCAACTTACCTATTGCCTTGTCAGGTGGTGAACAGCAACGGGTAGGTATTGCCCGCGCGGTGGTTAATCGTCCGCCGGTTCTGCTGGCCGATGAACCAACAGGAAACCTGGATCCCGAATTATCCCGCGAAATCATGCATTTATTTGAACAGTTCAATCAGGTTGGCGTGACGGTATTTATTGCAAGTCATGACCAGGATTTAATCAGCCAGTTACCTTACCGCCACATTACCCTGCAACAGGGAAGGCTTGCAGAAAACCATTCATGAAACTACTGAATATTCATAATTACCTGCTGCGTCATGTTCAGGTCATGCTCTCCAGTCTGGGTGAGTTATGGCGTCAACCCGTCGCGACTTCAATGACCTTATTGGTGATCGGTATTGCCTTGTTATTACCTGCAGGTTTGTTTGTCATCCTGAAAAATGTCGAACAGGTCAGTGGAGAATGGCAGCATGCCAATCGTATTTCGCTGTTCCTGCAAGATGAAATAAGCGACAAACGTGGCGAGCAATTGGCTGAGCAACTCAAGACCTGGCCCGATATTGTCGATGTTTCATTTCAATCTGCGCAGCAGTCGTTAAATGAATTTCGGGAAATATCGGGACTGGAAAGCCTGTTGGATACATTACCTGAAAATCCGTTGCCTGCGGTGATCATCATCGAACCCGAAGAAGAGCAACAGCAGGAAGCAATTGAGGCATTATTAAAAAGACTCGATGCCTTACCGGAAGTCGATTTGGCACAACTCGATATGCAATGGCTACAACGATTGCGCAGCATCAACGAAACAGGCCAACGCGGCATTAGCATTCTGGCTATCTTGTTATCACTGAGTGTATTGCTGGTTATTGGTAATACTATCCGACTGGCCATTCTTAACCGTCAGACGGAAATACGCGTAATCAAACTGGTTGGCGGTACCAATACATTTGTCAGAAGACCTTTTTTATACACTGGTATGTGGTATGGCTTTCTGGGTGGTGTATTAGCCTGGATAGCGTTACTGATTAGTCTGCTGATTATCAGTGGACCGATTGATGAATTGGCGGCCTTGTATGACAGCCAGTTCACCTTAAAGTGGTTTGGCGGTCAAATGTTATTTGCATTACCAATCTGCGGGCTATTACTGGGAGTCATGGGGGCATGGCTTGCCGTGAGTAGACATTTGAATGCAATTGAGCCAAGCTAATGGTAATAAAGAAACTTTTCACGCATTTACCATTCTAATGGATATATTTTAAAATGCTTTTTGCTAAAATAAAGCGATAGGTTTTCATAGGGAGAACGCACACATGACAACGCATGCAGCCCAATATCAACTTGCCACAGCACCAATTGGCAACCTGGATGCATACACCAATCTCGTGCATCAAATTCCCGTTTTAACGGCTGAAGAAGAGCACGATCTAGCGACACGCCTGCAACAAAATGGCGATCTGGAAGCGGCACAGCGACTGGTATTGTCGCATTTGCGTTTTGTGGTTCGTATTGCCAAAGGCTACAGTGGTTATGGTCTTCCGGTTGCCGACCTGATTCAGGAAGGTAATATTGGTCTGATGAAAGCGGTCAAACGCTTTGACCCGGAAAAAGGTGTCCGACTGGTTTCATTTGCTGTTCACTGGATCCGCGCAGAGATTCACGAGTATGTCATTCGCAACTGGCGGATCGTGAAAATTGCCACTACCAAAGCACAGCGAAAATTATTCTTTAATTTACGTAGTGCCAAACAACGTCTGGGTTGGCTGAATCAGGATGAAATTGAAGCCGTTGCTGATGATCTTGGTGTTACAGCCGCCAATGTCATCGATATGGAGCGCCGTCTGGCTCAACCGGATACATCATTTGATTTGCCGGTTGATAATGACGATGATGAGTCCAGCTATTCACCAGCAGCTTATTTAAAAGCGCCTGATAACAGTGACCCATCGAAACAACTGGAAAATGAAGATTATGCTGACTTTCAACAGCAGAAGCTGGTCAATGCATTAGCAACACTGGATGAACGTAGTCGCGATATTATCAGTAAACGCTGGTTGCATGATGACGATAAAGCCACCTTGCATACATTGGCCGATCAATATCAGGTCTCCGCTGAGCGGATTCGACAGATTGAAAATAATGCGATGAAAAAACTTCGCCAGCTAATGGATTAATAGCAACCATAAAAAAGCCCGCTGACCTTTCGGTAAGCGGGCTTTTTTTTACCCATGCTTACCGTTCAAGCAAAGGTGTTTTGTTAGGTTTACCGTCCCACTCTTCTGCATCATCCAAAGGATCTTTTTTCTCAGATAATACAGGCCAGACTTGTGATAATTCCGCATTAATCTGCAAGAATTCCATTTGTTCATCCGGTAAATCATCTTCAGAAAAAATAGCTTCTGCTGGACATTCGGGTTCGCAAAGTGTGCAATCTATACATTCGTCAGGATCAATAACCAAAAAGTTAGGACCTTCGTGAAAACAGTCTACTGGGCAGACATCAACACAATCAGTATATTTACATTTAATACAGTTTTCAGTGACAACAAAGGTCATGGTGAAATCTCCACAAATACAATTTTTACAGGCCAGACCTGTCAGAATGTTCGATATTCTACATGATTTACCAACGTTCTGGGCAATGATGATAAATACGGTATGATCAACTTTGCTCTGAAGATTACCCGTCTGAAAACAGGATGACCCGATGATAAGAAAAATTCTAATCCTAGCCGTATTTATCAGTTTTTTTCTGATCAGTACTGCATTTGCTGTGTTCAATATGCAAACCGTTTCTCTTGATCTGTTTTTTGTACAATGGCAACTGCCATTGGCCGTTTTATTAATCGCCTTTTTATTATTGGGATTGATAATCGGCGCCACGATTATTGCTTTGAGCACGCTTCGAATCCGCTATGACAATCATCGCTTGGAAAATAAATTACAAAGTGCCGAGCAAGAACTGAACAGCCTGCGTATTTTACCAGTACGAAATAGCCACTAGGCCCAATCATGATGCAATGGCTTTTTTTCCTGTTACCCGTCGCAGCACTGTCAGGTTGGTTTCTGGCCATGCGGCATTATAAAAAACAGCCACAAAGACATGCTAAAGCCTTTAATCCGGAATATTTCAAAGGCTTGAATTATCTTCTCAATGAACAGCCCGATAAAGCAATTGATGTCTTTATCGGACTTCTAGAAGTAAATAGTGAAACGGTCGAAACCCATTTGGCTCTGGCGAACCTTTTCCGTCGCCGTGGCGAAACCGAACGCGCCATTCGTATTCATCAGAACTTGATAGCCCGACCAAGTCTGCACGGCGAACAACGTCTGCAAGCCATGGTGGAACTGGGCCTGGATTATATGCATGCGGGTGTATTGGATCGTGCAGAACACCTGTTTCTTGAATTACTGCAGCAACCGCAGCCTCATCCGGAAGCAGCAAAGCAATTAATGCGCATATACCAACAGGAAAAAAAATGGGCGCAGGCAATTGAAATGGGCAAACAGATTGATGCCAGTAAAACTGCACAGGTGAAACCCTTAATTGCTCAGTTTTATTGTGAACTTGCCGAACAATATACCGACCACGATCGCCACGAAGCATTCAATATGCTCAAGCAAGCCTTGTATCATGATGAAAATTGCGTGAGAGCCAGCCTGCTGGAAGCCCGACTGTTTTTGAGTATAAAGCAGCCCAGAAAAGCGCTTAGTGCGTTGCAGACTATCGAACAGCAAAATCCTAAATTTTTGTCAGAAGCTTTACCTTTCTGGCATGAAGCATATCAGCAATTGGGAGATTTACCGGCATTACGCAACCAGTTAACCCAGCTTATCAGCCGTCATCCACATCTGACTTCTGCCCGTATTATGTTGACCCATATCGTGGCTGAACTGGAAAACAATAAAGCCGCCCAGCAAATGCTTTACGAACAATTACATCACCATCCCTCGGTAGAAGGTTTGCATACCTTGATTAAACTGGGTGAAAACAATCAAATTGCGCTTATCCCTTTGATTGAGCGCATTACCAGAACCATGGTAGAAAAAGGTGATCGTTACACCTGCAAAAACTGTGGTTTCTCAGGCAAAACCATGCACTGGCTGTGTCCTGGTTGTGCCAGCTGGGGCACGGTTCGCCCCACTGAAATTCATCTTACTGCTTTGGAAAAATTACTGGATCCACCTTCATGAATAAAATCCGAATTTATCATAACCCTCGCTGTAGTAAATCACGCGAAACCCTGCTTTTACTGGAAAATCAGCAGCAGGATATTGAGATTGTGGAATATCTTAAGACTCCCCCGACAGCGGAAGAATTATCCGATATCCTGCAGCAGCTTGATATGCAACCAAGACAGTTGTTACGTACTAAAGAAACGCTATACAAGGAATTACAGTTAGATAATAAAGATTTATCTGATCAAGAACTCATCAGAGCCATGTGTGACAACCCGAAACTGATTGAACGCCCCATCGTCATTAAAAACAATCAAGCCATTATTGGCAGACCACCTGAAGCGGTGCTGAATATTCTCTGAGACCCCACTATGAATGAGATTTTGATCCTTTATTACAGCCAGTCCGGGCAGGTCAAAGCTATGGCTGAACAAATTGCGCGTGGTGTGGAAAAACATACTCATTGCACGGCAAGAATTAGAACGGTGCCCAGGGTTTCCACCGTTTGTGAAAAAACCGAACAAGAGATTCCCGCCTCCGGTCACCTTTATGCCACATCGGCTGACTTGCAGGAATGTGCAGGGCTTATTCTGGGTAGCCCTACCCGTTTTGGCAATATGGCAGCTGCACTTAAATATTTTATCGATGGTACCAGTGATGATTGGTTATCCGGCACCCTGAATGGCAAGCCTGCTGCTGTATTTACCTCCACTGGAAGTCTGCATGGAGGTCAGGAAACCACCTTGTTATCCATGATGCTGCCGTTATTACATCACGGTATGGTGATTGCCGGCTTACCTTATACAGAAGCCGCTTTGATGACCACGCAAACTGGCGGCACACCTTATGGTGCCAGCCATTTTGCCGGAGCAGATAATAAACGGACTATGAGTCAGGAAGAAATTGATCTGTGTCAGGCGCTAGGGTTGCGGGTTGCTGAGCTTGCCATTAGGCTTGCCAGATGAAGTTTGTGCACTCACTCCGAATTATTTCGTTAATCAGTTTTTTTGGACTGATGATCAGCTTACTGCTTTGGATTTTAATCGCAGAACACAGTGAAAACTTTCCTGTAGCGGCGTGGCTGATCATAGGCGTGGTGCCATTATTATTTCCAATGAGAGGTGTTCTGTATGGAAAAACCTATACTCATGCCTGGGCCAGTTTTTTGATGTTGTTTTACATTGCTCATGGAATCGGCGAGTTATATAGCAGAGATGCTGTTATCTGGTATCCATTACTGGAAGTGATATTCAGCAGCAGTTTTTTTGTAGCAGCGAATTTATATGTTCGTGCCTCTGCAAAATTGCGAAAAAAATCACAGACTTAATATATTGATAATGTTCCAATATCCGTGACTATTTATTGGAGTTACCTATGAGTACCATTCCTGCCATTCAATCAGCGTATCAAGGCATTCAAAATGGCATGCAAAGCTTGAACAAAAATGCTTTCGCTGTGGCAAGTGAATCAACTAAAGGTGGTGACTTCGTCACGCCTATGGTCGAGATGAATAGCGACAAGCTACAGGTACAGGCTTCAGCAAAAGCTCTGCAAATCAGCTCTGATACACTTGGCTCCCTGCTTGATATCAAAGTCTGAAAAAATTTTCATTCTTCTTAACTCGTAAATACTGGCAACAAAAAGGTATTTGACGCTACACTATAGTCGTTACTGACTACGAAGCCCTATTTTGAGTTTATCCCCATACGTCGCACTTGACGAAAACATTATCCGTGCAGCACTGAATCCCGAAATTATCTCTCAACTTGACAGCCTTCAGGTTTTTTCTGAGGTGACTTCAACCAACGATATTCTCTGGAAAAAAGCCCAAACGGGTATCTCGGGCACAGCAGTATGTCTTGCAGAAATGCAGACCGCTGGCCGTGGTCGTCGTGGTGGTCAGTGGGTTTCACCCGCCAGTGGCAATATTTATCTTTCTTTAATGCGGTCATTAAACATTGAAGATGTCCGTAATGGCCTGAGCATTGCCATCGGCATCGCCTTGATAAATACCCTTCGGACAGAGGGAATAGAAGGTTTGCAATTAAAATGGCCCAATGATGTTTTATATAAGCGACGTAAACTTGCAGGAATTCTTGTAGAATCACGTTACGGAAGCCAAAACTACGTTACCATCGGTATCGGCTTGAACCTTTCACTACCGGATAATTTACATACTGCCATCCCTCAGCCCGTTATCAGCCTTGAGCAACTTTGTAATCCGCTCCCATGTCGCAATCGGCTGGCAGCCAAAATAATTCAAAATATGATTGAAACCCTAGAACTCTTTTCTCATCGTGGTCTTAGTGACTTTCTGCCATTATGGCCACAATATGATGCCCTGCATAATCAGGCTATCAATATCATCAGCGAAAACGGACAATTTACCGCTCTCGCCTGTGGTATCAACGAACAAGGTGAATTACGGTACATGCGTGACCAGCAAGTAGCATACTTATCTAACAGCCATCTCAGTATCAGGTTTGCCTCATGATCTTATTAGTCGATATTGGAAACAGTCAGATTAAATGGACCACGATAAAGTCCAAGGTGTTGGCGGACTCACAACATTTCAGCAGGCCAAAGACCGGTATCAAAGCAGCTTTGAATAAAGCGTGGAAATCACTTGAAGATATCGAGGCTGTTTTTGTCAGTAACGTTGCCGGCGACAAGATTGCCGCACAACTGACCGAATGGATCGACAAACAATGGAAACTGACACCGGTATTTGTGCAAGGTGAGAAAAGAAGGTTTGGTGTGACCAATGCTTACGAACAACCTGAAACACTGGGTGTGGATCGCTGGTTAGCCATTGTCGCCGGTCGCCAGCATGCACGACAGGTTACCTGCATCATTGATTGTGGCACAGCTATCACCGTGGATATCGTGACTGAAAAAGGACAGCATCAGGGCGGTTTGATTGTCCCCGGATTGTCACTGATGAAAAAAATGTTGACCGATAACACCGATGCGCTCAGCAATGTGACACAAGAAAATGAATTTAACTTATTGGCAACCAACACTCATAGCGCTATTCAGGCGGGTACGTTGTACATGGTTACGGCTACCCTGGAAAATCTCATCAATGATCTGCAACAGAATTTCACAGATGAGGTTCGATTTTTAATTACCGGAGGTGATGCTGAGGAATTAATTCCACTCATGCCCCAGCCACTAATCCACGAACCTGATTTAGTGCTGAAAGGTTTGGCGCAATACGCCAGACAAAACAATCAACGCAATAAAAATAAACCGATGAAACAGATTGAGTCCAACTCGGATGAAACCCCGATAGAAGACTCAACAGCATTGCCAGAAAACGCGAACTGAGATAAGCTTTCGCACCCTTAAGGAGAACTGGCCGAGTGGTTGAAGGCGCACGCCTGGAAAGTGTGTATAGGTTAATAGCCTATCGAGGGTTCGAATCCCTCGTTCTCCGCCAAATTAATTTCTTACACTACGGCTTGTTGATCTCCATTGGTCATTCTCCACCCATCGCTTTATCGGATTTTTAAAAGTAATGGTTGATCTTGCGCATGGATATTAAGCATTTTCAGAATACAGAAACCAGCTTCATCTTATTGAACCCAGTTTTTGCTTCCCCTTGGCCGAACTGTCTGAATGAACAGACAATAATAAATTTCTTTATTTTTATTACCGCTATGCATGGCACTCAAATCAAAAAAAGCATAGAATAGCCAACTCTATGGTGGCCCAGCCGGTCTCCTCGCGACGATATGTTGGTTACCACGTCAGGCCCGGAAGGGAGCAGCGCAGCCATCGGACTCGGGCGCCGAGATTGGGCTGGTTTGGGTCACCACCCTTATACCACATTGGGTATCTGACAAGCTGCATGAGTTATCTGGTACTAGCCCGCAAGTGGCGCCCCAAAAAATTTGCCGAAGTTGTCGGCCAGCAGCACGTATTACGTGCGCTGATCAATGGTCTTGACCAAGACCGCTTACATCATGCTTTTTTGTTTGCCGGCACCCGCGGAGTGGGTAAAACCACATTGGCTAGAATATTTGCCAAATCTCTCAATTGTGAACAAGGCATCAGCTCTACTCCCTGTGGCGAGTGTAATAGCTGTGTTGAAGTCGACAACGGTCGTTTTGTTGATTTGATTGAAGTTGATGCCGCGTCGCGTACCAAGGTCGATGATACCCGTGAGCTGCTGGATAATGTTCAATATGCGCCCAGTCGCGGACGCTACAAAGTTTATTTGATCGACGAAGTCCATATGCTGTCCACCAGCAGTTTTAATGCGTTACTAAAAACACTGGAAGAACCCCCTCCTCACGTCAAATTCCTGTTTGCTACAACGGATCCGCAGAAGTTACCAGTCACGATTTTATCTCGTTGCCTGCAATTTAATCTGCGTCGATTAGATATCAAACAAATTTCCGATCATCTGGCGTTTATTCTGCAGCAAGAAAATATAGATTTTGAAGCCGAGGCTTTAAATCAGATTGCCTTTGCTGCTGATGGCAGTATGCGGGATGCTCTGAGCCTGCTGGATCAGGCAATAGCCTTTTCCGGCGGCAAAGTGACAACGGAAATTGTCAGTCAGATGCTGGGCAGTGTTTCCCAACAGCAATTAGTCCAATTGCTTGAAGCGTTAGCTGCTAAAGATGCCAAATCACTCTTGATACATATTGATGAATTGGCCTCTTTAGGCCGTGACTTTGTGGTGGTACTGGATGGTTTGATGACCAGTCTGCAACGCATTGCTACAATTCAATTAATTGCCGACACAGAATCACTAGATCAACAGGATGATGCGGCATTACAGAATTTAGCCAATGTTTTCTCCGCTGAAACAGTACAACTGCTTTACCAGATTGCCTTGCATGGCAAGCGCGATATGCCTTATGCAGCTGACCCACGTAGCGGTTTTGAAATGACCTTGTTGCGGATGTTGAGTTTTCAACCTCAGGCAGTAACTTTTAACGCGGGGCAGCCCCCCGTAAAAAAGTCGCAAGCCAATAGTGAATCAGCGCCTGTTTCGGCAGCGGTAAGTTCATCCGTTGAACCAGCTGCAACGTATTCTCCTCCATCAGGTTCAACGGTTACCCATTCTACAAAAGCTGAGCCTGAGTCCGCAGAACCACCGCCAAGTGCACCAGCAAAACTTGAGGTAAAGGAACCACCGCCGGTCGAGCCTGAATCGCATTCGATAGTGGTCACTAATACTTCAACCGAAGTTCAGCCCAAAGAAACTGCACATTCTAACTCTGACGATGCATCACAGCTGCTCAATTTGACCACAGCAAACTGGACCGCGTTGATTGCACAATTAAAACTGTCCGCATTTGCCAGGCAATTGGCGGATCACTGTGCCTATCTCCGCTCGGATAAAAATAAAATTTATCTTTCCGTCGCATCTGAATTACAGCATCTGGCAAATGATAAATCGGTTGCAAAACTGCAAGCAGCTGTCAGTAAACAGCTACAGTTTGAAGTCACATTAGTGTTCACCGAAACAACTGATACGGAAAATGTCCCGACATTAGCTGCTGAGCGTGCACAACAGGCCGCAGAACTTCAACAAAACGCAGTTGATGCCATTCACAATGATCCTGTGGTTGAACAGATCAAAAATGCATTTAATGCCCGTATAATCGATACAACAATTAAACCCTTATAACTTTAAAGAGGATCTCCTATGAAAGGTGGATTAGGTAATCTGATGAAACAGGCCCAGGAAATGCAGGCCAATATGCAGAAGGCTCAGGAAGAACTGGCCAACGTCGAAGTCACTGGCCAGGCTGGTGGCGGCATGGTGAAAATCATCATGACCGGCAAACACGATGTTAAACGTGTGAGCATTGAAGACAGCCTGTTTCAGGATGATAAAGAGATGCTGGAAGATTTGATTGCAGCAGCTGTTAATGATGCAGTAAAACAAGTCGAGAAAACCACCCAGGAACGCATGGCCGGCATGATGCCTCCAGGCATGAAATTACCTTTCTAATTCAAATATGGCTACTCTCGGTCCCAGCATTGATCAATTGATCCAGGCTTTACGCTGTTTACCCGGCGTGGGGCCAAAATCAGCTCAGCGAATGACGTTTCATTTACTGGAACGCGATCGCAGCGGTGGAGAACATCTTGCAGAAATGCTGAGCAAAGCGCTGACTAATGTAAAACATTGTCAGCGCTGTCGTATTTTAAGTGAAGAAGATATTTGCAGTCGCTGTAACGACAGTTCACGTCGTGAAGATCAACTGTGTATTGTGGAAATGCCCAGTGATGTGATTGCTATTGAACAGGCAACGCATTATCAAGGACAGTATTTCGTGCTGACCGGTCATTTATCACCATTAGATGGTATAGGGCCTGAAGCATTAGGCATCCCCGATCTCATTGAGCGCTTTGATCAGAAAATCGTTACTGAAGTCATTCTGGCAACCAATCCAACGGTTGAAGGCCAGGCTACAGCGCATTATATTAGTGAAATAGCGCGTTCAAGAGACATACATGTAACACGGTTGGCACATGGTATACCATTGGGGGGTGAACTTGAGTATGTTGACAGTGGTACACTGTCTCATGCATTTGCTGGGCGAGAAAAATATTAACCGAACCAAACAATATTAGAGCGGATTTACATGACGGAAA
>TARA_R110002074_G_scaffold129577_1_pt1 | contig 24619 bp, 20 predicted proteins | sample TARA_R110002074 | Tara Oceans TARA_R110002074 (sample SAMEA4397215) | marine metagenome | biome: Polar Biome; feature: [MIX] marine epipelagic wind mixed layer (ENVO:01000061); material: water (ENVO:00002006), including particulate matter (ENVO:01000060) such as... | depth 10-100 m | reverse complement strand
AACAGTAGTTACGTTATGTCAAAATGCAGCTATTGCAATTGTTAAAGAGGGTAGTATTCCACCAACACCAAGTGGAGGAGGATGTCCAGTGGAAGGAGATGTTATTGAATATGTATTCACTGTTTACAATACAGGAAATACAACACTCGATAATATTACTGTATCGGATCCATTATTAGAAGCGCCAAACCCAGTAGTACCAATTGTATTCCAAGGTGGCGATGCCGATGGTGACGGTGAATTAGACCTAACAGAGATTTGGACTTATACAGCTACCTATGTACTTACTCAAGCTAATGTAGATGCTGGAGAAGTTGTGAATCAGGCTACTGCAGAAGGTACAACTCCTGGAGGTGATACTGTTAGTGACCTGTCTGATGAAAGTAGTATACTTGAGGATGACCCAACTGTAGTTGTTATTTGTCAAACTCCTGTGATTGCTTTAGTTAAAGTAGGAACATTCAATGACTTAAATGGTAATGGTTGTGCAGATCCTAAGGAAACAATTTCCTATGCATTTACAGTGTTTAATCAAGGTACAGTAACATTGACCAACATCACTATTACTGATGCTCTTGTAAATGTACAAGGAGGACCAATCACTTTGGCTCCACTTGCAACAGACGGAACTTCATTTACTGCAACCTATGTTATTACACAGGCCGATATAGATAATGGTTTTGTTGAAAATCAAGCCATTGTAACTGGATTTACCTTATTAGGAGACCAAGTATCAGACTTGTCTGATGATAATAGTGAGTTTGAAGATGACCCAACAATTACGGTTCTTTGTCAAGATGCACGAATTGCAATCATTAAAGAAGGAACTCCTAATGATGAGAACAATAATGGATGTATAGATTTAGGTGAAACAATAGTATACGACTTTGTTGTAACGAACCTTGGAAATGTGGAATTAACAAATGTCATTGTTACCGACCCATTAGTAGCTGTAATTGGAGGACCAGTTACAATTGCCGCAGGGCAGTCGGATACTGAAACTTTCTCGGCTGTTTATACAGTTACTCAAGAGGATGTTGATAATGGTTTTGTGAGTAATCAAGCAACTGCCGAAGGTACAACTCCAACAGGAGATGTTGTTTCAGACTTGAGTGATAACAATAGTAATTTTGAAGATGATCCAACTGTTAGTACACTTTGTCAAGAGCCTTCTATATCACTTGAAAAAGCAGGAGTTTACAACGATGATGGAGATAATCTACCTCAAGTAGGTGAGACCATAACGTATTCTTTCAGTGTAACCAATACGGGTAATGTTACTTTATATAACATTGAACTTGTGGATGACTTACCAGGAATTGAAGTTATGGGAGGACCTATCGCTCAATTACTTCCAGGAGAAACAGATAGTGACACGTTCACAGCAGTTTATGCAATAACCCAAGAGGATATTGATAATGGAGAAGTAATAAATCAAGCTATTGCTACTGGTATTACAGAGGATGGGACTGAGGTTTCAGATTTATCTGATGATCCTAGTGACCTAACGAATACAGATTTAGATGGCGATGGCGAACCAGATGATCCAACAATTGTTGATATACCAGATGTATTAGGAATATTTGAAATATTCAACGGTATTACTCCTAATGGAGATGGATTAAATGACTTCTTCGAAATTAGAGGAATTCAGGATTATCCAGATAATAATGTGAAGATCTACAACAGATGGGGAGTACTTATCTGGGAAACCGATGGTTATGGAGGTCTTTCAGGAGAGGAGAATGTATTTACAGGCGAATCGAATGCAAGAGCAACCATTAATTCGGGAGAATTATTACCAACAGGAACCTACTTCTATATCTTGACCATAAATGGAGAAAATCCAGGACAGTCAAATTATACAGGATACCTATACATTAATAGATAAAAACAAAAATCCGAGGGGTTTTGTGCCCCTCGGAATTCAAAAAGCAGTAAGATGAGAAACAGTTACATAGCAATCTTGGTTTTACTTTTACTTGGGACCACCATTTCGAGTAATGCCCAACAGGACCCACAGTACACACAATATATGTACAACACTCAGGTGGTAAATCCGGCCTATGCTGGATCAAGGGATGTATTAAGCTTTGGACTTCTAGGAAGAACCCAATGGGTTGGCTTTGAAGGAGCGCCCAAAACAGGAACTTTTACGGTCAATGGCCCAATTGGAACATTAGATAATATGGGCTTAGGCTTGTCCATTGTCTATGATGAAATAGGCCCCGCTGTTGAATCAAACATTACTATAGATTATGCCTATAGGATTAATGTTTCTGAAGATGGAATCGTTTCCTTTGGAGCAAAAGCAGGTTTAGACCTATTAGATGTCGATTTTACTAAACTGAATATTGCCGATGGAGGTGATGTTTTCGAGAATGATAATATCGATAATAAACTACAACCTCAAATTGGAGCTGGAGTATATTATAACACCGAAAAGTTTTACGCAGGGATTTCTGTTCCAAACTTTCTTACAACAAAACACTTTGATCAATCAGAAATTAGAGATATTTTAAATGGTTCTCTTATTGCTGGTGAAACTACGGCTGCTGAAAGATTACACTACTTTTTAATTGCTGGATATGTATTTGATATTAGTGATAACTTAAAATTTAAGCCCGCAACTTTAGTAAAGGCTGTTAGTGGTTCTCCATTACAATGGGATGCTTCAGCTAACTTCTTAATAAATGATAAATTTACCCTTGGTGCCTCTTATAGATGGAGTGCAGCACTAAGTGCCATGGCTGGTTTTCAAGTTTCAGATTCAATCTTTATTGGATTAGGATATGATTACCAATCTACCGATATTGAAACTTATAGTGATGGTTCTTACGAAGTATTCCTTCGTTTTGACCTTAACAGTAAGCCAGAACGTGTGTTAACACCAAGATTCTTCTAAACTAACTAAATATGAAGACCAAATTAGTATTAAAGCAAATACTTATGTCCCTGCTGGTTACCCTAATAGCCAGTAGCTCCATTGCCCAAAAAGGCCAAATTGAAAAGGCAAATAAAGAGTACGATAAATATTCCTATATCGATGCCCGAGAAATTTACTTAAAGGTGGTTGAAGATGGATACCAATCGGCTCAAGTATTTCAAAAGCTTGGCGATACCTATTATTACAATAGTGAATATGCAGATGCTGCTAATTGGTATCAAAAGTTAATCAATCAATACCCGAATGAGGTAGAGCCTATCTATTATTATAGAACAGCACAATGTTTAAAAAGTATGGGTAAGTATGAAGAGTCTGATCTTATGATGGATGCATATTCCAAAGTAGGAGGCGCAGGAATTATACTTAATAACTACAAAGATGACCCAAATTATTTAAAAAGTATTGCTTTCCAAGCTAAAGGATATATCGTAGAGAAAACAAGAATTAATACAGAATATTCAGACTTTGGGCCATCGTATTATGGCAATAAAATAGTTTTTGCTTCGGCAACAAAAAATACCGAAGGTGTTAAAACCTTTGCTTGGGACGAACAGCCTTTCTTAGATCTATTTACTGCAGATATGGATGAAAATGGGTATCTATCTAATGTTATGCCGCTTGATGGAGATATTAACACTAGATATCACGAATCGTCTGCAACATTTACAAAAGATGGAAATACGGTCTATTTTACTAGAAATAACTTCATTGATGGTAAAAAAGGGAGGGATAAAGAAAAAACCATTCGTTTAAAAGTCTACAAAGCCACAAAAAGTGGGGATAATTTTTGGACTAATGTTCAAGAATTACCATTCAATAGCAAAGAGTTTTCAGTAGGACACCCTGCACTAAGCAAAGATGAAAAGCGTTTGTACTTTGCATCTGATAGGCCTGGTAGTTTTGGAATGAGTGATATTTGGTTTGTAGATATTAATGAAGACGGCACTTATGGAGAACCTATAAATTTAGGACCTAATGTAAATACCGAAGCTCGTGAAGGATTTCCTTTCATTAGTGAAATGAATAATATTTATTTCTCTAGTGACGGGCAATCAGGTTTGGGAGGATTGGATATTTTTGTTGCACCCCTTAATGCAGATGGGAAAGCAGGAAAAGTAACTAATTTAGGTGAGCCCGCCAACAGTCCTAAGGATGATTTTGGGTTTATAATTAGAGAAGAAAAACGCATTGGGTACCTTTCCTCCAATAGAGATGGTGATAAGGGAAGTATTTCAGATGACATCTATAGAGTTCAAGAAAAATGTGAAATTACCATTACAGGACTTATCTCCAATGAACTTACAGGTGAGCCATTACCTGGGGCAATTGTATTTCTATTAGATGAAAATAATAAGGAAGTTGCACAAGTTGTAGCAGATGATAATGGGAAATATAATTTTGAAGCATTGGCAGCTTGTGATTCAAAATATATCATTAGAGGAGGTAAGGAAGGTTGTGAGTATAATGAAAGAGAAGTAAAAACACCAAGTAAAACAGGAACCATTACGCTTGATTTACAATTAGAATGTGATCCATGTCCGCCAAATGATTTAGGATGTCGTTTAGCACTTCAACCTATTTATTTCGATTTTGATAGATATAACATTCGACCAGATGCAGCCGTGGAGCTAGCTAAAATATTAGCCGCTATGCGTCAATACCCAGAATTGATTATCCATATTGAATCGCATACAGATTCACGGGCACCGTTTAAGTATAATGAAGTACTTTCAGAAAAGAGAGCGCAGTCTACACTTAATTGGTTGGTTGAAAAAGGAATTAGTAAGAGTAGATTAACTGCCAAAGGATATGGCGAAAGACAACTTCAAAATAGATGTTCGGACGGCGTAGAATGTACCGAAGAAGAACACCAATTGAATAGACGCTCTATGTTTATAATACAAAATTAATAGCCAAATTTTGTTTCAATTTTAAAAGCGTCCAACACATCGTTGGGCGCTTTTGCTTTTTCTTAACAAGTCATTTCGTATTTTTGAAAAAAATGAATGCTTTGCAAGAAGAACAAGTAATTCTCGTAAACGAGAAAGATGAACAAATTGGATTAATGCCTAAGCAAGAAGCTCATGAAAAAGGTGTTTTGCATAGAGCCTTTTCAGTTTTTATATTCAATGATAATGGAGAATTAATGCTCCAACAAAGAGCACTACATAAATATCACTCTCCAGGACTCTGGACAAATACATGTTGTAGTCATCAACGTGATGGAGAAACTACTTTAGAAGCGGGTAAACGAAGACTTGAAGAAGAAATGGGTTTTACGACAGACTTGAAGGTAACTACTTCATTTATTTATAAAGCCCCTTTCGATAACGGTTTAACCGAACATGAATTAGATCACATTTTGGTTGGAACGTATAATGAAGCACCAAAAATTAACTTAGATGAAGTTGCTTCTTGGAAGTGGATGCCGCTCGAGAAAGTGAAAGAAGACGTGATGAATAACCCAGACCAATATACCGCCTGGTTTAAGATTATATTCGATAAATTTTACGAAAATATTAGCTCATGAGTTTAACTATTTACAGAAAAGCCCATTTTAACGCTGCACATAGGTTGTATCGTAAAGATTGGAGTGACGAAAAGAATAGCGAAGTATTTGGTAAATGTAGTAATCCAAATTTCCACGGACATAACTACGAATTGGAAGTAGGGGTTACGGGCGAGGTAGATCCTGCAACAGGTTTTGTTATTAATTTAGATGTTCTTAAAAAGGTAATATTTGAAGAGGTTGAAAAACCCTTTGATCATAAAAACCTTAATATTGAAGTACCAGAGTTTAAAAACTTAAATCCTACGGTCGAGAATATTGCTATTGTTATTTGGAATAAACTCCGAAAGAAATTGGATTCAAAATATGGAATTTCTGTAAAGCTTTACGAAACTCCTAGAAATTTTGTAGTCTATAAGGGATAGTATGAAATTAGGAGATTCATTACCAGAATTTAATCTGAAAAACCAAGAAGGATATCATATTTCGAGTGCTGATCTAAAAGGGAAAGACCCTCTTGTAATTTATTTTTATCCTAAAAACTTTACTCCAGGATGTAATCGAGAGGCCTGCGGATTTCGAGATAGTTTTGAAGAATTTTCCGCAAAAGGAGCCCAAGTTATAGGTATTAGTGCCGATAGTGTAGCATCTCATCAAAAGTTTGCATCGCATTATAAATTACCTTTTACACTACTTTCAGACTCTAAAAATGAAGTAAGAAAGCTGTTTGGTGTAAAGTCAAATCTTTTGGGAATTCTTCCAGGTCGCGAAACTTTTGTCTTCAATAAAGAAGGAAACCTTACCTTTAAGTTTAAATCTATGGGTGCCGATGCACATATAGAAGAAGCATTAAAACATATTTAGAATTGGGAAAATCGAAATTATATCCGTTAAAATTTCATCCTCAACTCAAGGAAAAAGTTTGGGGAGGTTCTAAGCTCGTATCAGTTTTAGGAAAAAAAGGAAAAGGTAAACTAGGGGAGAGCTGGGAGCTTTCTGGGGTGAAAAATAATATTTCGATAGTGGCAAATGGGGCATTGAATGGGGAAAATTTAAATATGCTTATCGAAGAGTATGGTACCGATTTGTTGGGCGAAGCAGTTTTAAAAAAATACGGAAAGGAGTTTCCTTTACTTTTTAAATTTATTGATGCAAGAGAGGATTTATCTGTTCAGTTGCATCCTGATGATGAAGTTGCGAAACAACGCCATAATAGCTTTGGGAAGACCGAAATGTGGTACATACAACAAGCAGATAAGGATGCGAGGCTTATTTTAGGCTTCAACCAAAAAATGGACAAAGAAACCTATTTGCAACATCTTTCAAAAAAGGCCATCACTAAAATTTTACATGCTGAAAAAGTACAGAAAGGAGATGCCTTTTTTATTGCTCCCGGAACAGTCCACGCCATTGGAGCAGGTGTTTTATTGGCTGAAATTCAGCAAACGAGTGACATTACTTACCGAATTTATGATTGGGATCGCCCCGATGTAGACGGGAGTATGCGTGAGTTGCATACCGACTTGGCTTTGGACGTAATTTCATTCGAAAAATCTGATGCAAAACTGAAGTATTCGGTTTCCGAGAATGAGACTACGCCTTTGTGTACATCGGACTATTTCGAAACAAATATTGTAAAACTTACAAAACCTATTCAGAAAGATATTTCAAAAATAGATTCGTTTATGGTGTATATGTGTGTGGAAGGAAATGCAATTATAAATGGAGAACCTATAAAGCTGGGCGAAACGCTGTTACTACCCGCTTGTTTTCAGCACATTCATATCGAAACTGAAGCAGCAACACTTTTAGAGGTTTACGTGCCGTAAAACTATAAAAATGACTACTTTTGCATAAAATTTTTAAACTATGGCAAGCGTACGCACATTAAAGAAAGATATTAATTACGTTTTAGGAGATATTATTGAAGCGGTTTATATCTGGGAACTTACAAATCCAGGGAAAGAAACAAAAAATTCTGAAAAAATTATCGATGAAGCTATCGAAACTTTTGACGAGCTTATTACAAAAGTGAATGACCGTAGTGTTGAAAACAAAAAGCAACACTTTAAGGCTATCAATCAAGAATTGGAAGAAAGAGGTAGAAAATTAATCGACAAAATTAACGCTCTGTAAACTATTCGCTTTTACGATCTTTAATAAGAGACTCCAATGCTTTACCGTATTTGGAGTCTTTTATTTTTGGGGTAAGCAATTTATAAATGGTATCGTGATATTTTATATTGGCATCGTACACTTCAGTAAGCATTAAATACGGTGCTATTTCAAAATCATTATTGTTTTTGGCAAAATTAACGGTGGCCAAATAACGCGAAGACACTAATCGTTGCTGTTGCAATTTTAATGCTTCAGATAAAGAATCTTTCCCTTCTTTAAGCGCATTAAAATGCTGTTCAATTAAGTCGAGATTTTTATCATTATAACGCTTCATGAGTTTACTGTATTCATCCCACTTCGCCTGATTCACAGAACCCGTTACAGAACTCTCAATTTCGAAGTTTTTCAGTTTTGAATTCAAAACAATTTCTGAAGCTTCAGCAAAAAAGGGTATGCGCCTTTCAGTTTTTAGACTATCATTAAATCGCATAATTAGATAGTACACCTCTGGATTTTCAACAGGCACAGAAAACTGAAAAGTGGAAACTCCATCTATGACTACTGAATCTACATTCACAAAGCTAGTGTCGTCCAATTTTTGAAGTAAAAGGGTTCCTTTTCTTAGTCCGTCAACATTTCCTGAAAGTTTCATCTTACCCGTTGAAGAATCACAACTAACAAGGATTAATAGAAAAGCAATAACTGAAAATATAAATTTCATCCGTAAATTTTTAAGAGCCGCAAAGATGCTAATTTTCTTTCAAATTAGTTACCCTGCCGAAGCTAATTGCATTAAAAAAGTACAAGCTACTGCACCAATAGTTCCTATGGCATAACCAAAAACAGCCAATAGTACTCCTACAGTGGCAAGTGATGGATGAAATGCCGAAGCCACCACGGGTGCCGATGCTGCGCCCCCTACATTGGCTTGGCTACCCACTGCCAAAAAGAAATAAGGTGCTTTAATAAGTTTAGCTACTAGAATTAATAATCCTGCGTGTATTGCAATCCACACGGCCCCAATAGCAATAAGTCCTAAGTTGTTAAAAATGAGTGAGAGATCCATTTTCATACCAATGGATGCTACAAGAATGTAAATAAATACGCTTCCTATTTTACTTGCGCCAGCTCCTTCGTATTTCTTTAATGAGGAATAGGAGAGGAGGACGCCAATGACGGTGGCAATGAAAATCATCCAAAAGAAGGAAGAATTTAAAAACGTAAGGGAGTTTTTCATTAATCCTTTAGGAAGCCCATTTACGTATCCTTCAAAACTAGCGCTCAGGAAATCGGCTCCAAAATGGGATAAACTAACCGTTCCAAACGCAATAGCACCTAAAATCATATAATCTGTTAATGTAGGATTTCGATCTACTTTTTTGGAAAAAGTGGTCACTTTTTCTTTTAAACTTTCAATCGCAGAAGTATCTGCCTTTAACCAGCGGTCAAATTTTTCAGATTTTCCAATGCCTATTAAAATCAAGGCCATCCAAATATTGGCAACCACAATATCAACAAACACCATTTGCCCATAAAGCTTTTGATTGTATTCGTATATTTCCAGCATTGCCGCCTGATTGGCCCCACCACCAATCCAACTACCTGCAAGGGTAGAAAGTCCTCTCCATACAGCATCTGCACCTTCACCTCCAACGGTTTCAGGAGAAATAGATCCTATAATTAGCACAGCAATGGGTCCACCTATAATAATTCCTGCCGTACCTGTTAAAAACATGATTAATGCTTTTGGTCCTAAATTGAACACAGCCTTTAAGTCCAAACTCAATGTCATTAACACCAATGCCGCAGGAAGCAAGTACCTACTGGCGACATAATAAATAGAAGTGCTTCCTTCAACAGCTTCACCAGAGGATGTTACCGTTGTCCAGTCTGGTGCTATTAATCCTACCGAAGTAAAAATGGCAGGAATAAAATATGCCATAAAAAGCGCCGGAATTATTTTATAAAATTTATGCCAAAAGCCAGACTCTTTTGAAGAGGTATAAAAAATAAAGCCTAAAGCAACCATTAAAAGCCCAAATACCACAGTATCTTGGGTTAAAAGTGGAGTTGTGTCTAAAATAGTTTCGGTGATAGGTTCTTGCATGAGGATCTTATTTTCACGCAAAATACAATTTTTTTATTGTAAGATGAAGGTCGAAATAACTTCCACAACTTTAGGAATGATAGGCCTGCTCGGTTCGTTGTATGATTTGCTGTTTTCAATACCGTCGCCTTCTATTTCCTTTAAAATATGATTCATGGAAGGAATAATTTCAAATTGTGCATTAGGACTAGCTTCTTTTAATTTTTCAGCTTCAGAAACTTGAACCTGCAGATCTTTTTCTCCATTAATAATGAGTACGGGAATAGTAAGTTTTGCAATTTCTGTTTGTGGGTTATAATTCATCCAAGTAATTAAAAATGGCTGAATTTGTGGCCTAAAAATGGAGGCAAGTCCTGGATTGTAGTTTACCGCAACCCCATTAGCTCGCATATCGTCGAAAGATTCTCGGGCATTATCTTTTAGCCCAGGGGCTTGTTTTTCTAATTGATCTACAATAACATCATCTATTTCTTGACCTGCACCGGCAAGTGAAATAAAGCCATCTGCTCTATTTTGAGCGGCAATCATCCCAACAAGAGAACCTTGACTATGCCCAATGACGTAAATCTTTGAGAATGCCTTAGAACGCTTAAAATATTCAATAACATCAATGGCGTCTTTTATAAAATCATCAAAATGGATGCTTTCTTCATTAAGAGTTCGGTCTTTAATTTGTTTTACAATTCGTTTGTCGTATCTAAAGACAGCAATATCGTTATCATAAAGAGCTTCTGCTAGGAATTTCAATGAATTATTCTTCATCATTTGTTGGTTCCCATTTCTGTCTATGGGACCAGATCCTCCTATAAGTATGGCAAGAGGAGGTTTTTCGGTTGTGCTTGGAACCAAAATTGTACCGTCTACCATAGGAGAAACACTTATGTCTTTTCCGTTTTTATCTGTGGTTTGAGATAAAAGGATACACGGAAATAAAAGAAAGAGAACAACCCAGCTTTTCATAGTTCAAGTTTTTTATAAAGGTACGGCTTTTATAAAACGAAAAGATTAGATACTTCTTATGTTTCTAATTTGGAAGAAATATCCATTAGTTAAAATGCCTGTTGTATCTTTGCTAAAATTTATATTGAAATGAAAAAACTTATCTTTCTTGCTTTTGCATTTTTGTTTGTTACCAGTAGTTATGCTGCTGAAGATTGGGGTCCTACAGGACATCGTGCAGTAGGTAAAATTGCACAATCGTATCTATCTCCAGAGGTAAAATTAATTATTGAAGATATCCTTGATGGGCAATCCCTAGCACTGGTTTCTACCTTTGCAGATGAGATAAAAAGTGACGAACGCTACAAAGCATTTTCTCCGTGGCATTATGTAAACTTTCCTTTTGACAGCACCTACGAAAAATCCCCAAAGAGCGAAAAAGGAGATATTATAGTGGCCATAAAAAAATGTGTAGAAGTTTTAAAAAGTAAAGGGGCTTCTAAGGATGATAAAGCTTTTTATTTAAAAATGCTAGTTCATTTTATGGGCGATTTACACCAGCCGTTACATGTGGGTTTAGCGGAAGATAGAGGAGGGAATACTTTTCAAGTGCAATGGTTTGATGAAGGTGTAAATTTACATTGGGTTTGGGATGAAAAAATTATAGAAAAATTTGGAATGACCTATACCGAATTAGCTCAAAATACCAATAAGCTTTCACAAGAAGAGCTTGACGCCATTCAAAAAGGGTGTGTAGAAGATTGGATGTATGAAAGCCGTACCCTTTGTTTGGACGTTTATGATTATACTAAAGTAGGAGATAAATTGAGCTACGAATATATGTACAGGTACGCTCATGTGGTTAGAAACCAGCTTCAAAAAGGGGGAATACGGTTGGGTAAAATGCTGAATTCTATTTTTAGTTAAGCTATTATTTTTCTGAAGGTAAGATTGATACGGGGTTCTTGTACCATTTTTGTCTTAGGAAGTTGATGCTGCCAATAATGTTGTGTTGCTCCAGCCATAAGCAATAGACTTCCATGACTAAGCGAAAGCTTATAGGTTTCCCTTGCGTCTTTTTTATTTTTTAAATGAAAGTACCGTTGCGCTCCAAAACTCACCGAAGCTATGACAGGATTTTCTCCTAATTCTTTTTCATCATCACTGTGCCAACCATTACTATCGTTACCGTTTCTATATAAATTGAGTAAAATTGCATTAAATTTTTCTTGACCTGCTTTTTCAATCTGCGCTAGTAAAGAGAACAAATCTGGGGTAAATGGTTTTGGGAACATCCTTATTCCAGAATAGCTATAGCTTTTGCCTTCAATTCCATAAAGTGCTGTAAGTCTAGGTTGCGGATATATTTTTCCGAAGACTTTTATATCATCTTGTTGCCAAGGCGTTTCTCTTAAAAATTTCTGAAAATAATAAGCTGCTTTGCTTTCCGAAAAGAAGTTAGGGTAGTAGGTTATTTCGGCATTTTTTAAAGGTAGGATTATAGAATGCTTAGTGCTTTTTGAAATAAAATCGTCTAAATTAAACATATAGATACGCCCAATACATGATAAAAAACTGAAGTGGTATCCTTACAATTAATGCCCACCTTGGGAGTTTTAAGGAAGCCTTTTTCTCTTGTAACATATAAAAATGTACAGGTAGAAAAAGTAGCATAAGTATCATAATTCCCCAACCTGCAATTTGTTGTGTAGGAGGATTTAATAACATAAAACCTAGTATCATCTCTAATATTCCACTTAGTAGTACCATAATCTTGTGTGCTGGAATATAGGGAGGCATAATTTTTAAATATATTTTTGGTTTCTGAAAATGTAAAAATCCTGCGATAACAAAGAGTAGTCCTAATAGATATTGGTGCCAAGGAAGCATAAAGAAATTGTTTTTTCAAAAGTACATTAATTTAACTTTAAAAAAGAAAACCCCTTCAGCTATTGAAGGGGTTTCTTCTTGAAATATTAATTACAATCTTATTCTTTTATAAGTTGTTTTGTAAGCGTTCCGCTTTCACTTTGGATAACCACAACGTATGTAGCTGAAGCTAATGTTGCAATATCCAATGCTTTCTCGGTTCCCATACCTCTCAAGTCGAAAGTTTTCACTAAACGACCCGTGACATCATAGATGGTAGCATTTTCCAAAGGAATTGCTTGTGGGTTGCTTATGTTTACTATTGCCTGAGCAGGATTTGGATACATAATAATAGTTGAGATATCAAACTTAGGATCGTTTGTTCCTAACGTACTATCAACTGTCAATTCGAAGGTACAAGTTCCAATATTTCCAGATTCATCTTCTGCAGTAATTGTCACTGTATACGTTCCTTCGGATAGTAATGTTCCTGGTGCAGGATCTTGAGTAGTGATTACCAATGGATCTGTACAGTTATCAATTGCCGTAGCTTCTCCAGTTAATAAATAATCTGGAACTTCATATAGATCACTTGCTCCTCCTGGATCCACCGTTTGATCTGCTGGACATGTTACTACTGGCGCTAATAAATCTACAACCGTAACTTCTGCGGTACAAGTTGATATGTTTCCGTTTACATCTTCAGAGAATACGGTCACTAGTACAGGAGTTCCAATATCATCACAATTAAACTCACTAATATCAATGCTTGTATTAAATATACCACAGGCGTCAGTATTACTAGCGATAACATCGTCTGCAACAATGGTAGCAAGTCCGTTTTCATCGAGTTCAACAGTGATATCTTGACAAACCACATCGGGTTCAGTAATATCCTCAACTGTTACGATAGCGGTACACGTTGCTGTGTTTCCATTAACATCGGTAACTGTAAGAACAACTGGATTATCCCCAACGTTAGAACAATCAAAAGTATCTATATCTACAGAATATGCTGCAGTATCAATTCCACAGACATCTGTGCTACCACCATCTAAATCTGCTGGATTAATTGTTACTGTTCCTGTTGCATCTAATTGAACTGTAATATTTTGACAAACAGCCACTGGAGCGGTTACGTCTTCAATCGTTACAACAGCGATACAACTACTTACGTTTCCGTAGATATCCGTTACTGTTAAAGTAACATCATTAGGTCCAACATCACTACAGTCGAAAGTGTCTATATCAATAGATATAGTATCTATAGCACAGTTATCAAAACTTCCACCATCCACATCTGCAACTGTAATCGTGGCATTACCTGTTGCGTCTAACGGTACTGTAATGTCTTGACACACAGCAACAGGAGGTGTTGTGTCTGTTACGGTTACTGTAAAACTACAGGTGGAACTATTACCATTCACATCGGTTGCGGTCCACTCCACGGTGCTAACACCCACAGGGAAGACACTTCCGCTAGGTAAACCACTTGTTAATACCACTGATGCGACACCACAAGCATCTAATGCTATTGGATCTGAATAGGTTAATGTTATTCCACAAATATCTGGTTCTGCCACGGCAACTATATCTGCTGGACAGGCAATGATAGGTTCTGTTACATCTTGAACTGTTACTATTGCGGTACATTGAGAACTGTTTCCGTTAACGTCTGTAACCGTTAACACCACATTGTTAGGTCCTACATCGCTACAATCGAAGGTGTCCACATCAATTGACAGTGAAGCAATTCCACAAGCATCGGTGCTACCACCATCTACATCTGCGGGGGTAATGGTTGCATTTCCATCGGCATCTAAATCAATTGTAATATCCATACATACCGCTGTTGGCGCTACGTTGTCTTCAATCGTAACCATTGTAGTACAAGTACTTGAGTTTCCATTTACATCTGTTACAGTTAATGTTACAGTGTTTGGTCCAACATCTGCACACGTAAAGGTGCTTGGTGAAACCGCTAATGAAGCAATTCCACAGTTGTCGGTACTTCCATTATCTATATCGGCAGGAGTAATACTTGCATTTCCAGTAGCATCTAACTGAAGCGTAAATGGTGCAACACAGTTGGCTACGGGGGGTTCATTATCAGTAACGGTAACATCAAAACTACAGGTTGCCGTATTTCCAGAGGGATCTGTTACTAGAAATGTATTAGTTGTTGTTCCAATAGGGAATGTACTACCGCTAGATAAACCAGCAGTTTGCGTAATAACAAGAGGCAAAGTGTAAGAAATTACAATTTGTCCGTCACCGGCACGTACTCCGCCTGTATTGGTTGGACTGGTTCCTGCATTGAAGGAACCACCACCGCCACCAGCTCCCCATCCTGGAGGAATGCTACCGGCCCAGCTGTTTCCACCGCCACCACCGTTGTAGCCACCGCCACCACCACCGGCACCGGATACGCCACCACCGCCACCGCCGCCGCCGAATCCGCCAACAGCAGATCCAGTAGGAGGGAACGTACAATTTGGTCCTTCATTACCTCCGGCACCTCCGGCAAGAGGATTTACTCCTCCGCCACTCAATGGGGCATTTGGTGATGCACCATCGGCTCCGTTGCTAAACCATCCGGCTCCACCGCCGGCACCTGCTTCACACGTAGCTGCGGCAACTAAGGCTCCTCCAGCTCCACCATTTCCACCAGCACCACCAGCGCCGTTTCCGCTACCGTTCGTACTATCAGTTGGTACATTGGTCGCCGAACCTGGTCCGGGAACGCTGTTACCATTACCAGCGCCACCACCACCACCACCAGCTGCAATTAACAAGGTAGGACCTGAAGTATTCCAAACGAAGGATCCTCCACCACCGCCACCAACGCCGCCGTTATTAGTTCTACTACCTCCTTCACCACCGACCATTAGGTTGAAGGTTTCTCCCGGAGTCACAGCGAATGTTCCACTAATCGATGCACCAAGTCCACCATTAAAACCACCCTGAGCTCCTTGAGATTCGATAGTGATCGAAGTTACCCCTGCTGGTACTACAAAGGAGTCGGTAGTCCCTGTAAATGAAAATGTTTCCATTATCATTGTACCTCCACAGTTATCTGCTACAGTAGGGTCTGCAAAAGTTACTACTGCGCCACAAACACCAGGATCATTATTAACTGTAATATCTGCTGGGCAAGTAATAGTAGGATCTTCCGTGTCATTGACTGTTACATCGAATGTACACGTATCCGTATTTCCTGAAGCGTCCGTTGCTGTAACCGTAACAGTAGTAATTCCAACAGGAAATACACTACCAGAGGCTGGTACACTCGAAACTGTTACTCCGGGACAGTTATCTGTTGCTGTTGGAGTAAAAGTTACTACAGCTCCACAAACCCCAGGGTCATTGTTTTGAGTTATGTCCGTTGGACAAGTGACGACAGGGTCTTGAGTATCTTCTACCGTAACCGTATCTGAAGCACTTCCTGTACAACCATTTGCATCGGTAAAAGTATAAGTGAGGGTGTGTGTTCCGTTTCCGGCTGCACCCGCATCAAATGTATAGGTCGTTCCATTGCCATCGTCGGTTACGCCGGGACCGCTGTAAACACCTCCCGATGGAGTGCCACCTCCCTGTCCGGTGAGGACAGCACCCGGGCAAACCGGACTTGGTGGTGCTGTAAAAGTAACTGTGGGTAACGCGAATACTTCCACATCGTCGCTCGCACTATCTGTACATCCATTGGCATCGGTAAACGTATATGTTAATGTATGGGTTCCAACACCTGCGGCCGCAGGATCGAAACTATAAGTCATGCCGTTTCCATCATCGGTAACTCCCGCACCGCTGTAAATACCACCGTTTGGAGTTCCTCCACCAAGACCAGCCTGTACGCCCTCATCGACACATAGATCGGCAGGTGCGGTAAATGTTACGGTTGGTAAGGCAAATACCTCTACATCATCTGAAGCACTATCTGTACATCCATTGGCATCGGTAAACGTATATGTTAATGTATGGGTTCCAACACCAGCGGCCGCAGGATCGAAACTATAAGTCATGCCGTTTCCATCATCGGTAACACCAGGACCGCTGTAAACACCACCGGTTGGGGTTCCTCCACCAAGACCGGCTTGAACTCCTGCATCTATACAGAGATCTGCAGGGGCTGTAAACGCTACGACAGGCAATGCAAATACTTCTACATCATCTGAAGCACTGGCAGTACATCCGTTGGCGTCGGTAAACGTATAAGTTAACGTATGGGTTCCAACACCTGCGGCCGCAGGATCGAAACTATAAGTCATGCCGTTTCCATCATCGGTAACTCCCGCACCGCTGTAAATACCACCGTTTGGACTTCCTCCGCCAAGACCGACTTGTACTCCTGCGTCGATACAGAGATCGGCAAGAGCTGTAAATGTTACTGTTGGTAAGGCAAATACTTCAACGTCATCCATCGCGCTTCCTCCTCCCGAAGTATATGTCAAGGTGTGTACTCCAACACCTGCTGCTGCAGGGTCGAAACTATAGGTTGTTCCGTTACCATCATCAGTAACTCCGGGTCCACTGTAAACACCACCTGCTGGCATTCCGCCGCCCAGGCCTGCCTGAACGCCTGCATCGACACAGAGATCTGCCAGCGCAGTAAATGTGACTACAATTGAAAGGTTTGCAAACGGAATAGGAGATAAGTCCTGATTCGGTTGTCCGTGCAACCAATTGGCTGCGGTGTTTTCAAAATCGGCAGTCCCAACAGGGATTCCTCGTTCGCCTAAGGCAAATCTATATTCAGTTCTATCGGGATTAGTTGCCGGGAAACCGTCTATGACCAGGGCGTTTAAATATATCCCTGATGGGTCCTGACTAGCTGGAATTGATCCTCCTGAAGGACCTGAGGAAAGCCCAGTAAACATAACGGCATAAATATCGTCTACTCCATTGGATGGGTCGTTGTCGCTATCTTCATAAGCATAGAGCGTTTCACCAAGTGTGTCGTGTGCAAGATTTCCACTAACTAACGAGAATAATCCGCAAGCGGCACCTGTATTTCCATTACAAGTAAGCGAGAAGACATTAGGCGATGTTTCTTTGATGACAATGACATCTCCTGCTGGAACAATAGTTCCAGGAGAGGTATAAACAAAAACGCCTTCCCCTGTACCGAATAATAAGGTGGTATTGTCGAATGCATTTTCTGTGAAATAGATGGTTGTTCCCGCAGGAATGTCTTGAGCAGCTACGAATGAAAATCCATCTTGAGTAATATGATTCATACCTGTAATGGCGACAAGGGGATCTGAATTACTGGTGTCGTCATTTGTAATACTTCCCGAGGCCGAGTTAGGGCTTCCACCGTCATATCCGGTTCCGGAGGCTATCATTAATTCTACGGTTTCGGTTGGCTCCACAAGGGCATCTGCTACCGGAGTAACCGTTACTGCAACACTATTATTTCCATTTAATATTACTGCTGTTCCAGAAGTTGCTGAAAAGGTAGCTGCTCCTGAGACCGTATAGTCTGTTGTAAAGGTTGCGGTTCCAGAAACAGTGAAGTTTACTGTAATATCTGCCGTAGCGGCTGCATCAAGCATAAAAGTATAGACCATTCCTGTTCCACTATCTTCTACTGTTGTAGTGGGCGATGCTGTTAATGTTAAGGTAGGGTTACTAGAACCTGTGGTAATAATAATATTAGCAAATGGTACAGTCGATAGGGTTGCAATTGGTTGTGCATGGAACCAATTTGTAACATTTTGAAAGTTTGCTTGATCCACGGTAACACCTCTCTCAGGTGGAAATTTATATTCAGTTCGTATTGGAGGTGATGCAGGAAAACCGTCAACCACTACTGAGCCAACATAAACTCCTGATGGATCTTCACCCGCAGGAATATTTCCCCCTGGGATCGCGGACGTCCCTGTAAATAGAACGGCCGAAATGGCGGTGATACCATTAGTATGATCCGTATCAGTATCTGTGTAAGCAAAAAGGGCCTCCCCATTACTGGCATAATCGAAAACACCACTAATTAAGGTAACGCTTCCGCATGTTCCACTATTACAAGTGGTTGTAAAAACATTGGCAGGGCCTTCGGTGGCTACGATGACTTCACCTCGTAAAACGCCTCCAGCAGGAGCAATCCATCGCACCACTGCTTCAGCGCCTGTAAATCGCAATAAATTATTGTCGAAGACATTTTCTGTAAAGAATACTTCGGTACCGGCAGCAATATCATCAAGGGCAACAAAGGAAAACCCTTCCGTGCCACCTATCGTATGAACTCCTCCAGTAACTGCAACTAAAGGAGTTACCGCCAGTGTATCATCGTTAAGGATAGTTCCGGTTGCAGAACTTGGGCTACCAGCTGTATAACCTGTTCCGGCGGCCAGTGTTAAAATAGCAGTCTCGTCGGGTTCCAGAGTAGTATCTCCAACGGGAGTGAGTGTTACTGTAGCTGTCGTTGCAGCATTCGGGATGGTTACAGTTCCTGTTGAGGCATTAAATGAAGCTGCTCCGCTCTGTATATAATCTGTAGTAAAAGTAGCAGTTCCACTTACATTAAAATTTGCAGTAATTGCTCCAACCGCCGGGGCATCGAGCGTAAAAGTATACACCATCCCGGTTCCACTATTTTCATTTACTGAGGTTGGTGAGGCGGCTATAGATAAGACCGGATTTGCCCCAACCAAATTAAAGTTGGTAAAGGGAACAATGGACAGATCGGTAGCAGAGGGTCCACTAACATAATTCGTAGGATTTTCCAGATCCACTTTGGTCCTGCTATCTCGTTGAGAAGCCGGGCTGAAAGCAAATTCTATTCTGTCTGCGCCACTGACAGGAAAACTAAAACCGTCGGTAACGATGGCATTGGGCCAATCGGAAAGCGGGCTTTCGTTGGCTGGAATGGTTAAATTATCGGTATACATCACCGAGTAGATTTCTCCAATAGCATCCCTTGGATCGTCGTTGGTATCTGCATAGGCATATAGTGAATCCCCATCGGAAGCAAAAGAAAAGGCCCCATTTCCAACACCCGTATTGGTAGACCAAGTAATGGTTCCACAGGTTCCACTTGAACAAGTTATTGTCAATGAATTAGACGCTCCTTCTTTCACATAAAACACTGTTCCCTTTGTGACTGCAGCAGTTGCAACCCAGGTTACTACAAATTCACCGGTAGTACCAATGCCAAATGTAAATACATTGGCTGCAGCATCATACTCATTGTCTGTAAAACGTATTTGCTCACCTGCAAGAAGATCTTGTGTTGCGACGAACGTAAATCCTTCAGAAGTATCGTGGCTGATACCTACAATGGCTACTTTTTGACCGAAGCTAACACTTAGGGCCATAAAGGTAATGGCAATAGTAAGTAGAGTGGTAATAGTTTTCATAATGTTTTATTTAAATGAATAGTAAGTCTAATATTTTGATAATTAACAATATAAAAGCAAATTTAGGTTTCCATATTGGTAAAATGAATACGTAGTTTTACGTAATTTTAATTTCAGTTTTAGGTGCATATATATGGATTTTGCCATCCTGCTAATGGCGATTCTTCAAATTTTTCGTTTTGGTTTGATGCTACACTTGCATCTAAAGTTTCTGTTACCACATTTTGATAATTATCTTTTCGAAATTTAAATTGTCTCACCTTAAAGGTAGCTGGATAGGATTCATTATAGGCGTTATAATGTACTGTTCCTCTTGGTGTTTCAATTTTTTTATTCGCCATATATTCACCAATATTACTAGGAATTCGATGCTCCTTTTCTATTATTTTTGAAACCAATTGTCCAATTTCAAAACCCATTAGGCTCAAAATATTTGGGTTTTCACTGTACAGACTTTTATAATCTGTAATAAATGATTTCATTTCAGGATTTTCATCATCCAAAGACCAAGATGCAATTGAAGTTACTTTTTCAATTTTATAATCCTCTAAAGTCTCTTCATTCATTAAAGGGTTGGAAAGAATAGGTATTCTTCCATTTATTTCTGAACCCGCTATTTTTCGAAACACTTTTTCACCTTCTTTATAGCTAAAAAGGGCATAGATAAAATCTGGATCTGCTTGTTTAATTGCTTCAATCATAGCATCATACGATTCTGCTTTATAGTCCATGGGACCTACCCAAAAAGCTTCAACTTTACCACCTTCCTCATTCAGTCCTTGAACAAATGCTTCGGTTATTTGATACCCACAATCATAATAAGACCCTACAATGGCTGCTTTTTTTCCAAAGGCATTAACAGCATATCTACCCGCTGCATAACTAGCTTGCCATATGTTAAGGGTGTGGTATAAAACATTTGGGCTAACATGTTCTTTTTTTAAAATTCTTCCTCCTAAATCAATATGGAGTAAAGGTTTTTTATAAGCTGTAAATACACCTTCAAGTTCTTTTAATTTAAATATGCTACAGAAAGCTATAGTGAGGTCAACATCTTCCTGTAGCAATAATTTTTCTGCCTTTTGAATTATTGAATCGTCTGCCGCATTACCTGTTCCTTCGATGATAAATGATGGTGTATAAGCTACATCCATTTTTTTTTTAAAAACAAGCTTTAAACCATTCAATATATCTCCAGCCAAAGTTGGAAACATATCCGACCTAGGTAGTAATAACCCAATTTTGGTGTTCATTTACTTAGTTTCTGGATGGATAAATGCCAACCATGGCGATACTTACATAAATTCCTAAATAAGGGTTTCTAATACTATAAGATTGCCCACCTCCAGCACTTGCTGGAGAAGCAAGGTTGGCGTTAGAATCTTCAGAGTATCCATCTTGAATAGCACCAAGGTATTTTCCACTAGGATTAGTTTCTTCGCCAGAGGCTGAATTAACCCCTATATTATGAGTATGCGATGGCATTTGGGCTACAGTAAGTGTATGGTTTTCTACTCCTGCTTTTTGTCCCCAAGTAATGGTACTTAAACCAGGTCCATTACCCACATGTACAATACTTCTACCTCGTAAGTCTGGCAACCCAAATGTTGTTCGTCCGTCGCCACCAAAGGTGGTTCCTAACAAAGAAAAAAGGGCTGAATTTTGAGCAATTGAGAGTAATTGTCCGTCGCAAAAAGCCCATCCACGAGGTGGAAAATTGAATCCGAAAGCTTGAATTTGTCCTAAAAATGGTTCCATAATAGTTAGTTTTTTAAAGTTTGGTTAGTTAGTGAAATATTAAATTGTATACTCATTTGAGTATTAGTTGATTCGCTAAGTGTAGCTAAGTGTTTACCAAGGTTTTGATTCTCTTCCCAATGTTGAGAATTAAAATAAGCCGTATTACTCAAAATATATAGTTTTGTAAAGTAGCTTTCAGAATTATTTGTCACCTTAAAGAATATATTTCTAGGGACATTTTTTTCTTTATAGGGGAGGTCTGTTATAAAATAATACTCACCGCTTTCATTGGTTTTTATTTTAGCATTATGCCTAAACTTTTTACTATCTGGAGATAAATGCCAAACTTCTACACTTGTATTGGGTAGAATTGTTTCTCCATCGGAACTAAATATTTTTCCAGATACAGCAATGTGTTTGCCAAATGGATTTGTGCGTAAATCATTTTTTTCTTCTGCAAAGGGATTGTACCCTTTATAAGGTGAATTACTTTCCGAAAATGCAAGTAGTGGGGTTGAGGATGCAACTAGAGCAAGACCAGTAGTTGCAACGGCAGATTTTCTTATGAAAATCCTTCGGCTGATGTTTTCTTTCATAATTTTGGTTAGTTAGTTCTTTAAATATAGATTTAATTCACTATAATTCCTAAAGTATTCGACCAATGGTGCTTTTTTCGCCATAAAAATAATAGCTAGTAGTTCTATAGAAATAAATTTGTTTATTTTAGAGCATCAAGGAAACTCCCCTTTTAAATTATTAGATGAAAAATTATTTGGAAAGACTACAGGACATTGCCCCGGCAATCTTGAGTGAAGACATAGACTATTTTGAATTAAGTAATGCTTTAAAATCCTATAAAGAATTACTTTTGGAAATAAGTAACCTTGAATATGAAACTGAGGAAAACAGAGATAATATAGCACTTCCTCACGGTCTTGCCATTGGACCTACTTGGGCGGCTCGTTGTCTGGATGATATGATGCGAACAAAAAAATTTGTTCGCGGAATTTATTTAGCCATTTCAAAAATAAAAAGTAAAAATAAAGAACCTTTGCAAATTTTGTATTGTGGATCGGGTCCTTTTGCAACTCTCGTTTTACCGCTATTAACTTTATATACTTCTGAAGAAATTCAACTAACTTTGGTTGAGGTAAATCCCATTAGCTTTGCCCATGTTAAAAATGTTTTTAAGAGCTTAGGGGCCGAAGCGTATTTAAAGAATGTAATTCTTGAAGATGCCACTAAAATAAATTTAGAAAATTCTCACGAGATAGATGTTGTCATTATTGAATGCTTACAACATGCCTTGGCAAGAGAACCTCAAGTGGCAATCACCGCCAATGTAATGAAACAATGCCGTGGAGATGTAAGTCTTATTCCTGAAGAGATTTCACTTCAACTTTCTTTATTAAATCATAAAGAAGAATTTGATAATAATTCAATTATTTTTAATAGTTCAAGCAGAGTGGATAAAAAAGTTTTTTCGTTAAATAAACGCGAAGCTTTACAGTATAATTTTAATGGTGTAGAAAGCTATTTTTTTCCAAAAAAAGAAGTGTGTTTTACGCACTCTGAACTTAAAAATAATACAGCGTTAGCTGTAACAACCACAATAAAGATTTTTCATAATGAAGTGCTTACTAATAAAGAAAGCGGACTAACCATTCCCTATATCTTTTGTGAAATTGATGATAAGCAAGAAGCTTTATCGGTAAATACTCAATACGAGGTAGGATTAAATCCAAAACTTATCGTTTCAATTAAGAAATAATTTAAAGACCGTTCTGAATTTATATACACAACGGCCTTAAATCAATTATATACTGAGTTTAGAATTTATTAGTTACGTGATGGGAAAATTCCTTGTAATGCAATACAAACATTGATTCCAAGAAATGGATTTCTTATACTATAAGATTGTCCACCACCAGCATTTGTTGGTGCAGCTAGGTTTGCATTAGAGTCTTCTGCATATCCATCTGTTATTGCACCTAGGTGTTTTCCACTTGGATTTGATTCTTCTCCAGCAGCAGAATTTACGCCGATATTGTGTGTATGAGAAGGCATTTGGGCTACAGTAAGTGTATGATTTTCTTCTCCACCTCTTTCTCCCCAAGTAATATTGCTTAATCCAGGTCCATTACCCATTCCTACGATAGAGCGACCTCTCAAATCAGGAAGGCCAAAAGTTGTTCGCCCATCTCCCCCAAAAGTGGTTCCTAATAAAGAAAATACTGCTGTATATTGGCTGATTGGTAATAATTGTCCATTACATTGCGACCACCCTCGTGGTGCAAAATTAAATCCGAAAGCTTGAATTTGTCCGATAAATGGTTCCATAATAAATTGTTTTAGTATAAAGGTTAGTTAATATTTAGTTTCTAGATGGATATACACCCTCAAGAGCAATACACACATTAATCCCTAAGAATGGATTTCTACTATTGAATGATTGTCCTCCACCTGCATTGGATGGTGCTGCTAGATTTGCATCTGCATCTTCTGCGTACCCATCTGTAATAGCTCCTAGATGCTTTCCACTTGGGTTTGCTTCCTCTCCTGTACTGGTGCTCACACCTATATTATGTGTATGAGAAGGAAGATTATTTAAGGTAAGGGTAATATTTTCTACACCACCTTTTTCTCCTTGAGTGATTGTTGATAACCCAGGTCCGTTTCCCGTTCCTACTATAGATCGACCTCTGAGATCTGGAAGTCCAAAGGTTGTTCTTCCATCTCCCCCATACATAGTTCCTAATAATGAAAATAGTGCATTGTATTGGCTAATTGGTAATAATTGTCCTTCACATTTTGCCCAACCTCGGGGTGCGAAATTGAATCCAAAAGCTTGAATCTGTCCTAAAAATGGTGTCATAATTAAGTTTTCTTTAATGATTAATAATTAGTTAGTTTTATTATGTACTAAAGTATAGGGATTTGAGTAGGGATACAATAAGTATAAATACTTAAATATCAGTTGGATATTAAAAACACAAAACCCCCTCCATTGTTGGAGGGGGTTTTACTATTAA
>TARA_R110002074_G_scaffold348282_2_pt1 | contig 24909 bp, 22 predicted proteins | sample TARA_R110002074 | Tara Oceans TARA_R110002074 (sample SAMEA4397215) | marine metagenome | biome: Polar Biome; feature: [MIX] marine epipelagic wind mixed layer (ENVO:01000061); material: water (ENVO:00002006), including particulate matter (ENVO:01000060) such as... | depth 10-100 m | reverse complement strand
CGATACCTGTAAATTCTCAAGGAATCAATACAATTGAAAGAGTTATATACATTAATCAAAGCGATAGCGTTGACTTAGAATCGCCAGAAGCATATCAACTTTATATAAATCAAGATTCAATAATTATTAATTCGAATACGGCTGAAGGAGCTTTTAGAGGTATACAAACTTTAAGACAATTGGTGCCAATTGAAAGTAACGACACTTTAGCGCTACAGAAAATTTGGCCAGTACCTTCAGGTAAGATTATCGACAACCCTAACTTTGGTTACAGAGGTTCTATGCTAGACGTTGCAAGACATTTCTTTAGTGTTGATGATGTAAAAAAATATATTGACCTATTAGCCTATTATAAAATAAATGTTCTGCATTTACATTTAAGTGATGATCAAGGCTGGCGTATAGAAATTAAATCTTGGCCTAAATTAACTGAGGTTGGTGGTAGTACAGAAGTTGGTGGTGAGTCTGGTGGCTTTTACACCCAAGAAGATTACAAAGAAATTGTTCGTTATGCCGCTGAGCGTTATATGACCATTATACCAGAAATAGATATGCCAGGCCATACAAATGCCGCTTCTGTTTCTTATCCGTTCTTAAATGGTAATGGCAAAACACCTAAACTTTATGAAGGTATGCATGTTGGTTTTAGCACCTTTGACACCCATAAGGATACTGTTTACGCCTTTATAGATGATGTTGTAAGAGAAATCTCAGCAATAACTCCTGGACCATATTTTCATGTAGGTGGCGATGAAAGCCACGTGACCAAAAAAAGTGATTATATCTATTTCATTAATAAAGTAGAAAAGATTGTTCAGAAACATGGTAAACGAATGATTGGTTGGGATGAAGTAGCTATTGCAGATGTTGATTCTACATCCATATCACAATGGTGGGCAAGTGAAGAAAATGCTAAAAAAGCCGTAGATAAAGGAATGAAAATTATCATCTCTCCTGCTAAGAAAGCCTATTTAGATATGGAATACGATACATTATCAAAATTTGGTTTACACTGGGCCGCCTACATACCTGTTGATACTGCTTATGTATGGACACCAGAAGAATACGGCATACCATTAGAAAATATATTAGGTGTAGAAGCACCACTTTGGTCTGAAACAATTAGTAATATAGATGAGCTAGAATACTTAGCTTTTCCTAGAATAATAGGATATTCTGAACTAAGCTGGAGTATTAAAGAAAATAGAAATTGGGATGATTACAAAGTCCGTTTGGCTGACCAAGCGCCCTTTTTAGATAGAATGGATGTAAAGTATTATCCCTCGCCCCTAATCGATTGGAAAAAAAGTGATTTTACTTATGAAACTATAAAAAAAGACTAAATAAACTACTTCATAAAAAAAAGCCTTGATTTAAAATCAAGGCTTTTTTTATTTCTAATAAACTCTTTTATTCCTCCTCAGAAGCTTCACTTACTTCTTCTTTTTCACTTGAGAAATCAGTTATTTTATTATCGTTTAATATGTTATACCATTGAATAACCTTCTTTATATCACTTACATAAACACGATCTTCATCGTAATTAGGTAGAACTTCAAAGAAGTATTCCTCAAGTTTTATTTTTTCATCTTTATGGCTGATTGAGGTTTTGCCTCCATCCTCTTTAGACTGTATTTTTTCAAAAACCTCTCTTAATGGCACTTCTTCTTCTAACGTATAAATTGCTATTTCAGACAATACACTGACGCTACTACGTAAGCTAACAGTTATTCGTTTACCATCTAACAAAGACTCCGCCACAAATCCAGTTCTTGTTTGAGTAATTAACTTATACAAACCTGGTTTACCCGCAACAGATAAAATTTTCTCTAAACCCATAAACTATTTTAAAATTTAAGACGACAAAGATTACACTTTTCTATTAATTATAGGTTGATTTTAACGTCCTTTTTTCATTGCAGGAAATTTCATGCGATAGTCTACACTTATCTTCCCTTTAGAAATATTAGTCAATCTACCTTTTAACATTCTTTTCTTTAGAGCAGATAATTTATCGGTAAACAAAATTCCTTCAATATGATCGTACTCGTGCTGAATAACACGGGCTAATAATCCGTCGATTGTTTTTGAATGTTTTTTAAAGTTCTCATCCAAATAAGTGATTTTTATAGTATCCTTTCTATTTACATCTTCACGTACATCTGGTATACTTAAACAACCTTCATTAAACGACCATTCCTCGCCTGTTTCCTCTTCAATTTTAGCATTAATAAAAACTTGTTTAAAACCATCTAACTGTTTTTGCTCATCTACCGTTAGATCTTCATCTTCAGAGAAAGGTGTGGTATCTACCAAAAACAAACGAATTGGCAATCCAATTTGAGGTGCAGCAAGGCCTACTCCACTAGCATTATACATGGTTTCCCACATATTAGAAACCAGTTCATTTAGTTTTGGATATTCGTTATCGATATCTTCAGCAACTTTTCTCAATACGGGATCACCGTACGCTATAATGGGTAAAATCATTTTTAATCTTTAAATCTAGTTCTAATTACAATTTCTTCATTTAACCAATGTATTAGGTCGAAATACAAAAAGCTAAGCTTAAATCTTTTTTTTCCGTTAGGCGGACTTCCATTTTTCTTACTTGGATCCTTGATGAATTTTATATGCTGACGGTTTGTTAAACCCTCAATTTTATCAAAAGAAAAAGAAAGTTTATTCATGAAGCTCATTTCATGAAACTCCTTGATATTTAAAGGGGAAACCTCTCTTCGATCACATATCGTAAAAAAGTAATTATCCTTTGAAATTTCTAACATTCTTTGCTTCCTTCTATCCCATTTTTCTCTGGCTTCTTCAATGCTTTCATAATGTTGAAAATGAATTTCCACATCACCCAAAAGCGCAATTGGATGGTTATTATAAGCATCTACATATTTTGAAATTTCTATAAATTCTAACTCCATTTGCATATAAGAATCAAAATCACGAAGCAATTTCATATAACAAGGCCCAAATAAAAACAACCCAACAAAAGGGGTATTATAAGGCAATCCTAACCATTGATACGCTTGACCTCCCCAACAATTTCTTGAAATTAAAACAAAATTAGTATTCTTTAATTTAGCAATATCCCTCTCAATATAATAAGAACTAAAAGCTTGTCTTAATTTACGTTTTATAAAAATTTCTAATCTTATCAACATAGAAATCAAACTATACTTAAATATGATTGTAAGATTATTGTTGCACTAATCTCATCTATTAATGCTTTATTCTTTCTTTGCTTCTTTTTTAAGCCACTATCTAACATCGTTTGAAAAGCCATTTTAGAGGTAAAACGCTCATCATGCCGTTTAATAGGAATCGTCGGGAATTTTTCTGCCAATTTCACCAAAAATGGTTTGATAAAAAATTCAGATTCTGAAGCTGTATTATCCATTTGTTTAGGTTCACCAACCAAAATAAGATCAACCTTCTCCTTAGCAATATAATCAGATAAGTAATCAAAAATTTCGGCAGTTGAAATGGTAGTCAAACCAAATGCTATCATTTGCATCTCATCGGTAACTGCCAAGCCAATACGTTTTACACCATAGTCAATTGCAAGAATCCTTCCCAAACTTAATTTTTGGCAAAAATAAAGGATAATTTGTTATATGTGCTTTCGCAAATGGTGAATTCCTCAACTTCAACTTATATTTGAGTAAATTTTTGACGAAAATGACAGAACTGAGAGCACAAATTGAAAAAGCATGGGATAACAGAGATCTTTTAAAAGAAACTGCAACCCAAGATTGTATAAGAGAAGTGATCAACCTTTTAGACGTTGGTAAATTAAGATGCGCAGAACCTACCACTAATGGGTGGCAGATTAATGAATGGGTTAAAAAAGCCGTAGTCATGTATTTTCCAATCCAAAAAATGGAAACTCTAGAGGCCGGTATATTTGAATACCACGATAAAATACCGTTGAAAAGAGGTTATGCCGAAAAGGGAATTAGAGTTGTGCCAAATGCCGTTGCTAGACATGGCGCCTATATTTCTGCTGGTACTATTCTAATGCCAAGTTATGTAAACATTGGGGCTTACGTTGATGAAGGCACTATGATAGATACTTGGGCCACTGTAGGTAGTTGCGCTCAAATTGGTAAAAATGTACACTTAAGTGGTGGCGTAGGTATCGGAGGAGTTCTTGAGCCATTACAGGCAGCCCCAGTAATTATTGAAGATGGTGCTTTTATTGGTTCTCGTTGTATTGTTGTAGAAGGGGTTAGAATAGAGAAAGAAGCTGTGCTAGGAGCGAATGTAGTTTTAACCATGAGTACAAAAATTATTGATGTTACGGGTGAAACACCAGTTGAACGAAAAGGATTGGTACCTGCACGCTCTGTGGTTATACCTGGTAGCTACATAAAGAAATTTCCGGCTGGTGAATTCAATGTGCCTTGTGCATTGATTATTGGGACAAGAAAAGAAAGTACCAACAAGAAAACTTCATTAAATGATGCTCTAAGGGAGTATAACGTAGCAGTTTAGACTATAATAAAACACCTCTCGACCATCATCGCCCCCTTAAAAGACAGTCGAGAGGTGTTTTATTATACAATTCATAATCATTAATTCTTCATTACGAAGAATTAAAAATTGACATTTTTTAGAAATTAAAAGCAACCTTTTACAGGTAACAGACTCTTGTTATCGTAAAAAACCCACAAATGCTATTGTTTGAAAATTTGTAAGAAATTTACCTATTTATACAATTTTTTAATTCCTTTTTTGTTATAACTTTGTTCGCTCCGATTAGAGCCAACCTACCAAATTGGATTACTATGATTACCAAAAAAGAAAAACTAACCGCATTAATCATCACCTATAACGAAATGGGATACATTGAAAAGTGTATTGATTCTGTTTCTTTTGCCGATGAAATTATAGTGGTAGATTCTTTTAGTACTGATGGAACTTTTGATTTTTTAAAGAGTCACCCAAAAGTAAAAGTTATTCAACATCCGTTTGAAAATTTTACAGCTCAAAAATCATTTGCTTTAAAGCAAGCAACAAATGATTGGGTATTGTTTTTAGATGCTGATGAAATTGTTTCTAATTCTTTACAAAGGGAAATTACAGAAACAGTTACTAGCAATACTGATATAGTTGCATTTTGGTTTTATCGCCAATTTATGTTCGAGGATGAAAAGCTAAATTATAGTGGCTGGCAAACCGATAAAAACTATAGGCTTTTTAGAAAAAGCAAAGCATCATTTTCTGATTGTAAATTAGTTCACGAAACTTTAGATGTTAATGGAGCTTCTGGCATCTTGAAGGAGAAATTAATACACTACTGCTACAAAAATCATGAAGATTACAAAGGTAAAATGTTGAAATATGGTAGATTAAAGGCTATCGAATCATTTTACAGAGAAAAGAAATATAGCTATGCATTAATGATTGCAAAAACTAGTTGGAAATTCTTTAACCATTATATTTTACGTCTTGGATTTTTAGATGGTAAAAAAGGTTTTATCATTTGTCACTTAAATTCCCTGGGCGTTTTAGAACGCTACAGAGAACTTAAAAAACTTGAACAAAAGAACGAGCTAGCGTATTACTTGGTAATGCCATAAAAAGTCCACACGCTTTTCTCCTTTTTAGTCGTGTTTCTAATTCCCACATTTTTCGCTATCGATTCTGGAGTCTTATATCCCCTTTTGTGGTCTAAGTGAACACATACAGCACTATAACGAAGTTGTTTAGATTTTAATCCAAAGTTAAAAAGTCGTTCTCCTAATTCTCTATCTTGGCCACCGTACTGCATTCGTTCATCGAATCCGTTTACATTCTCGATATCCTTTTTCCAACCAGATGAATTATGTCCGTTCCAACTTGCATTGGTAGGGGTAACCCAATTTAAAATCTTAGAAATAAATCCTTGAGCAGTAAGTTTGTTGTTCTTAAAGGTTTGTGGAATACCTTTTTCTTTAAGCCATTGTATATTAAAACAACGTTGTTTTTCAATATCCTCTAGTGTAATCAACTTAGATATGTTCATAGGAAGCATATAGTAACCACCAGAAATGAAATAACCAACCTCTTTATTAATATAATGTACCTGAACAAAATCTTCTCTTGGAATGCAATCGCCATCGGTCATTATAATATAGTCAGCAGAGCAAGCGGTAACCGCCTTGTTTAATATTCTAGATTTTTGAAATCCATCATCTTCTTGCCATACGTGTACAATAGGATAATGAACCTTTTTAGACATTTCAGCAATTAATTCTTTCGTTGGATCTTTTGAGCCATCATCAGCAATGACAACTTCAAAATTTTTGAAAATTTGTTGCTCAAAACCCCACAGCACCTTCTTCAACCACTCTTCGGCATTATATGTACTAACTATGATACTTATTTTAGGAATCTCCATACTGCGCTTCAAATTACCACAAAAATATAAAAGTCTTATCTATCTTTGAACTTGAAAAGACTGACTACATTAATAAACGACAAATAACAGCATTGTATAATGAAGTTGAAAGAAATACCTGTATCTATTTACACTTCAATTAAACTTTCGTCGCTTTCGGTTAAAAGTATTGTTTCTAAAACAAAAGAAGAAATACCTGTGATTGTTTCTTTAACATCCATACCAGAAAGGTTACAGACCTTACACTTAACTATACGAAGTATTTTAAACCAAGACTCCCGACCAAAGAAAATTTTACTTTGGCTACATGAATCTTTAAAAAATGAAATACCAAGTAAATTAAGAATATTGGAAAGTGATTTATTTGAAATCATGTATTCCGATTTAACCTGTTCTCACAGAAAATTAATTCATAGCCTTGAACTTTTTCCAGAAGATATTATTATCACTTGTGATGATGATATGATGTATAGAACCAACTGGCTTAGTTTACTGTATAAAGAATATATATTACATCCAGATAATATAATAGCCAATCAAACCAGATATATAAGTTACACTGGTGATGGTGAATTACTACCCTATAGAAATTGGGTCTTTGAAAAAAATATGAATTTTAATTCTACTGCAGTAATCCCTATTGGGGCTGAGGGTGTTCTATATCCTCCTAAAAAACTCAAAGATATTACTACAAATTCTGAGCTATTCTTATCATTGGCTCCTAAGGCAGATGACCTTTGGTTTAAAGCTATGGCATTACTAAATGGAACGAATTCCATATTAGCTAAAAATAGAGCTAAAACACCTATTCCTATTTTAGGATCCCAAAAATATTCTCTCAAAAAATCAAATATTGGCGGTGACAAGAATAGAACTCAATGGCTAGCGTTAACCCAACATTTTAACATTAAACCAGAAACATTTCTTTAAACAATTTTTAGAAAAGCTATGACAGAAGAAATAAATAAATGTATAGAGGTTCTTGAAAATGGCGGCCTCATACTCTACCCTACCGACACAGTTTGGGGTATTGGTTGTGATGCCACTAATAAAGAAGCTGTTCAAAAAGTTTTTAAACTGAAGCAACGAGATGATAGTAAGGCACTAATATGTTTGGTTGCAAATGATGCTATGCTAGAAAAACATGTAGAAAAAGTACCTGATCTTGCTTATGACCTCATCGACTTAGCTACAAAACCAACTACAATAATATACGACAAACCTCGTGGTGTTGCAGAAAACCTCATCGCATCAGATAACACTTTGGCTATTAGGGTAGCGTCAGATAAGTTCTGCCAGTACCTAATTGGTAAATTCAAAAAGCCAATTGTATCCACTTCAGCCAATATTTCTGGAACGAATACCCCTAAAAGTTTTCAAAATATAGACAAAGCCATTTTATCAGGTGTAGACTATGTGGTAAATTTGCACCGAGAGAAACAGAATAGCTCCGCATCATCTATTATTAGACTATCTAATGATAATACTGTGAAGATTATTCGAGAATAAGAACATGCAAGAGAGCCACGAAAACGCTTTAAACAACCCTATTTTCAAAATAATTTCAGAAGCTGCAGAAGAACTTTCTGTAGATTGTTATGTTATTGGTGGATTTGTAAGAGATTACTTTTTAGGCAGAACGATACCAAAAGATATCGATGTTGTTGCCATTGGCAGCGGTATTAAGTTGGCGGAAAATATAGCTTCCAAATTAAAAGGAAATCCACAAGTATCCGTTTTTAAAAACTTCGGAACGGCCATGATTAAGAATGAGGGCATGGAGCTTGAATTTGTTGGCGCTCGTAAAGAAAGTTATCAACGTGATAGTAGAAAACCTATAGTTGAAGATGGCACACTAGAAGATGATCAAAAAAGAAGAGATTTTACCATTAATGCACTTGCACTCTCCTTAAACAAAGCGAATTTTGGTGAGCTTCTAGATCCTTTTAACGGGATTGCCGATTTAGAATCTCAAATCATTAAAACGCCTCTAGAACCAGGAATTACATATTCTGATGATCCTTTGAGGATGATGAGGGCGATTCGTTTCGCAACACAATTAGATTTTCAAATTGAACTACCCTCTTTACAAGCTATTACCGAGCATAAGGATCGTTTAAAAATTGTTTCTAATGAACGTATTTTAGATGAGCTTCATAAAATTATGTTGTGTAAAAAGCCATCATTGGGTTTTTCGCTTTTACATAAAACCGGACTTCTAGAATTAATATTACCTGAACTTACTGCATTACAAGGCATTGAAGAAATTGAAGGTCAGAAGCATAAAGATAATTTTTGGCACACATTAGAAGTGGTCGATAATATCTCTGAGGCTACAGATAACCTTTGGTTACGCTGGGCAGCTTTGCTACATGATATTGGAAAAGCACCAACCAAAAGATTCCATAAAAAAATTGGGTGGACATTTCATGGACATGAATTTGTTGGCTCTAAAATGGTCTACAAACTTTTTAAACGTTTACGCATGCCACTAAATGAAAAAATGAAGTTTGTTCAAAAAATGGTTTTGATGAGTTCTAGACCAATCATATTGTCTGAAGATTTTGTAACCGATTCTGCTGTTCGTAGATTAATATTCGATGCTGGTGACAATGTTGAAGACCTTATGACCTTATGCGAGGCCGATATCACTACAAAAAACCCTAAGAAACAACGCAAATATCATCAAAATTTTAAGCTAGTTCGTCAAAGAATTGAAGAAGTAGAAGCTCGTGATCATGTTCGCAATTTTCAACCGCCTATAAGTGGTGAAGAAATTATGGAAACTTTTTCTCTAAAACCTTCCAGAGAAATAGGTATAATAAAAGAAGCTATAAAAGAAGCTATTTTAGAGGGCGATATACCGAATGAGTACCAAGCGGCTAAAGAATTTATGTTGACCAAAGGAAAGGAATTAGGACTAATAATCGCCAATTAGTATGGATATTAAATTTAGAAAAATTGCCAAAGCATCTCTATTCTTAGTTTATTTAGTGATAATTGCTGGTGCCGTAGTACGCATGACAGGTAGCGGAATGGGCTGCCCCGATTGGCCAAAATGTTTTGGTTATTACATACCGCCAACAAATGAAGGTGAACTAAAATGGCAACCAGATAGATTATTTGAAAAAGGCCAAGTAATTATTAAGGATGAATCTTTACAAATATCTAGAGAAACATTCACAACCAAAGCCGATTTCAATTCTGACAATTGGGAACTTTACACAAAACATGACTATGCCATTTTTAACCCTTGGCATACCTGGATAGAATATATCAATAGGCTTTTCGGTGCATTAGCAGGTCTAGCTACATTATTGCTTGCCATAACTTCTATCAAATTTTGGAAAAAGAAAAAGCGAATACCCATTTTAGCATGGCTGGTTGTACTTGGTATGGTTTTTCAAGCTTGGCTAGGTGCTACTGTAGTGTATTCAGTATTAGAACCTGCTAAAATTACCCTACATATGCTGATGGCATTGGTAATAGTAGCCATGCTCTTATACATAATTTATTTAGCGAATGCCGAAAACAAACTTATTCATTTTGATAGTCTTACACTAAACCTCAGTATTCTAGCAATAGCCCTAACGCTTGTTCAAATTATCATGGGCACACAAGTACGACAATTTGTTGATGAACAAATAGACATATTTGGGTATCAAGCAAAAAGCAGCTGGTTAAAAGACCCCTTATTATTATTTTTCATTCATAGATCTTTTTCTATTTTGGTCATTTTAGTGAATGCTTTATTGGCTTTTAGAATAATAAAACTAAATTTAGGTCACATAAAAATCTATTGGGTGCTCTTAATATTACTAGTTGAAGTATTTACTGGTATAGCAATGAATTATCTAAACTTTCCTTTTGCTAGTCAACCTTTACACTTAGTATTAGCCTCTATTCTTTTCGGAGTACAATTCTACATTGTTTTAGATGCATTAAAGCCTAGAGAAATTAGTAAAACTTCGTAACTTTGCCCTCCCGCAAAAAATAAGGTATGATTTATAAGATTCGTATAATTCTAGACGCTGAGGAAGATATTTTTAGAGATTTAGAAATTGAAGCCCATAATTCGTTAGAAGACTTTCATAATGCTATAACCCAAGCGTTTGGTTTTTTAGGTAATGAAATGGCATCTTTTTATACGTGTAATGATCAATGGCAACAAGAAGAAGAGATTGCTCTTTTTGATATGAGTGAATCTGGCTCAGATGTTCGTTTAATGAATGAATCTTTTTTAGAAGATATCATGACTCAAGACAATCCCAAACTAATTTATGTTTATGATTTCATGAATATGTGGACGTTTTTTGTTGAACTTGCCGATATCGAAGAAAAAGAAGATGGTCGTTCTTATCCTAATATATTATTCTCATTTGGTGAATTACCTGAAACTCCACCAGAAAAAAACTTCGAAGCCGATAATACTGCATTTGATTTTGACGATACCTTTGAAAACTATGACGATTTAGATTTTGATGAAAATTGGAATTAGTCGATAGTTATTACATTGTGAATTCCCTTTTAAGAACAATCCTATAAATAAAAACATTCTATGATTAACTTATATGCTACCCAAATTGAAAGTATTTCTATACATAGAGTGGGAAATAAAAATAAAAACGAAGGTGTCTTTCTTTCAGAAGAACCATTCAGGTTAAATGATGAAACCACAGGTTTATTAAAAGAGTATTTTTTCAAACCTTTTAGAGAAAAAGAAGAAAACTATTATAAGCTGGCTAATGAAGTTGATGTTGAGTTCAACGAATTATATAAAATAGTAAGTGAAGTTTTCGCTGATAATTCAAAAGCACATTTAAATTCTAAAAAAATTGCATCACTACTTTTCGAACAATCAAATCACCCACATATTAAAAGCGGAGAAGTTTATGTTGCCTACCTAACAGGGCTATTATTAGACAACCAAAAAGTTGATGCCATAGGTATTTTTAAAAGTGAATTAAAGCACGATTTTATTCAGTTTGAAGAAAAAAATAGCAACCTAGATATTGTTATCCAACAAGGGATCAATATCAACAAATTAGATAAGGGTTGTTTAATTTTCAATGTAGACAAAGAGGAAGGTTATAAAGTTCTATCTGTTGACAGCAACAAGTATGATACCAAATATTGGATAGAAAATTTCTTAGGTGTTGACCCTCTTTCAGATGATAACTTCAAGACTAAAAATTACTTGAAATTCTGTCAAAATTTCGCGAAAGATGTGGTGTTACCTGCAGAAGATAAACAACAAGAAGTATTGTTTATGAACCGTGCAGTGAACCATTTTGCAAAAAATGATTCTTTTGAAGAGTCTACGTTTTTGAATGAAGTAATGGAAAACCCCGAATTGATTCCAGAATTCAAACACTATAAAACAGAAAAAGGTCCGAAATATAGTATTCAGGATGTTTCTAACTTTGATATTGCAAACAAGGCCGTATCAGACGCACGAAAGAAAATAAAAAACGTAATTAACCTAGATACCAACATTCAGATCAAACTAGATTTTATTAATCCGGAATCTGCAGCAAAATTTGTTGAAAAAGGTTGGGATGAAGATAAGCAAATGTACTACTACCTAGTATACTTTAATAAAGAACAGAAGAGCTAAGTTTTATCTCTAAGGGTAAAGTGTTAATCAATATCATATAATTCTTCTAAATCCAAATTATCTTTTGGAAAAAGAAATTCATGCGGAATATAAAATTGTTCTGGATTTTCATTAACCTTAACATTTTCAGGTTTCTCAAACAAAACATTGATAATATCCTGGTTTGCTTCCGGGTCTTGTAAAATTATGTCCATATAATTATTATCTAATTGAAATGCATTTATTAACTGACTATCTATTTTCCTATTAAAAGAAGGAAATGAATAACCAATTACAACTAAAATATCGGTGTTCTTCATAATCTCCAAAGCATTCTCTAAAGATTTTGAATCTTGCTCCCAAGCATATTTAATACAATTACTGTAATCTTTATTCTTAAAATCTTTGTTATCAGATACTATCCCTTGTAAATATGTATCAATAGTACCATGAACAATATTTTGAACATTATCGTAAAATTCACCCTTGTTTTTAAAAATACCTCTAAACCCATTCAAATGAACAATTTCATTTCTTCTACTGGATTCAGGTCGTCCCATGAAGTTTAATCCATCGTTTATAGCTTCTAATGAAAGTACTTTTGATTTCATAAATGACTCATATGCCATTTCTAATTGAAGGTCATAATTCCAAGAAATAACAGAAATGTTCTTATGTATTTGAGGTATTGACATGTCAGGTCCTTTTTCTAAAAGAACCGATAATAAGCTTAAATATCTTTTATCAATTTTAGTATACTTAACATTACCCTTTAAGTATTCTTTCACACTTACAAAATTCTCCCACAAATCAAAATAAACACTTAAACAGTGCTTTAAATTTCTTAATTCTTCTGTCTCACCTAATAAATATAACCTCTTTGCATAAATATCTATAGATCCATACTCTGTTGCCAACTTTCCAAAATTCCTAATACTTTCAATTAAATTAATTAAAATTGGATTATTATGAAGCAATTTAGTCTTTTCGATATTGAGACGCCCATTATCAGAAATATAACCTAGTATAGTATCAGCAACATAAATCATTGACTCTCCTTGACCTTTCCAAATAGGTACTGCATTATAACTCGCGCCAGCACCTAGTAAATATGTTACTTTTATATTCTTAAAATCAAATGAATTGTGTTTTGACAAATCCTTTCTCATTTCTAATCAACTTTCTAGTTAAAACAATTAGATTTTTATATTGTTCTCGATAATCTGTTTCATACTAACATCCTCATAATTACGACGCACAAAATTTAAGGCTAAATCGAGTACTTGGCCCATAGTTGTACAATTTTGAAAATCCATATCCATCGTTAGTACTTCTATTTGCTCTTTAAGCATTGCAATATTTTCAGGTGTTGAAATTTCATCAGTCTTACAAATCGCCCGTAATTTTTTAATTCTATTTCCAGAACTTAAAATACGTTTCGCCACCATTGAGCGCTCCTCTAATTTATACTGATCCACTGAATCACTTTTTAATTTACTACGTACCAACTCTACCATTTTAAAGTTTTCCTTAAAAAATTGCGGTCGATAAACTTTCAATTTTCCTTCAAAACATTGCTGATCAAAATCTATAGCTCTAATCTTATACACTACATGATCAAAATCATGTGTTGGCACAATCACATAATTATAGGATCTCATATCTCCTAAAAGTCGAATCATACAACGCTCATTAAACTTCACAAACTCTTTAGCTAATTGTGCTTTTTCAGGTTCAGTGCATTTTGGCAGCATATTCTTAATAAACTCATCACCAGGTATACCGGCTATATGCTCCTCAATCAAAGTATCTTTATACACTAAAAAATTTAGATTATAAGGCGACAACATGTGCTCTAATTCTAACCCATAAATACGAGAGGCATCTGTTTTCTTAACATAAAAATACGTGAAGTTATCATTAAGAATATTTCGAATTTTAATTCTAAAAGGCTTAGAATTTCCGAACGTACAGAAGTCAACAGCATCTACATTTAAATACTGGTTAATATTATTACTACCATCCGAATGTAAAATAGAATAGACCTTTTTTAAGCTATCATCAATTTCCTTTCTATCGAATTCAGAATAATACGCACGAATCCACAAGGTATCTTCATCATTGTGATCATAAACGACTACAGAACCTGAAAAACGAAGTAAGTCATCGTAAAATATAGGTATTTCTATCTTTCTACTATAATGTTCTAAATAGTCATCTAAAGCCTGATTTACAGGATATGCAGGTTTCTTTTTAGACATTAATCGTTCATCTGACATAGCGTTGAAATAAATTTGATGATGTTAGCTGTAACAAAGTTAGGCTTTCTTCGTCAACTAGGTATATCAATCATTAACACCAACATACTTTGGACCATATTTTAACAGTACAAAATCTTACTAAAAAATTCGGGTACTTAACAGCAGTAAAAGATTTATCATTTACTATTGAGAAAGGCAATGTATATGGCATTCTTGGTCCTAACGGTAGCGGCAAATCAACTACTCTTGGCATCGTTTTAAATGTCGTCAATAAAACCAGTGGTCAATTCTCATGGTTTAATGGGCAAGCCTCAACCCATGAAGCTTTAAAAAAAGTCGGCGCCATAATTGAACGCCCCAACTTTTACCCGTACATGACGGCTTTACAGAATTTAAAATTGGTCTGTAAAATTAAAGACGTTGAGGAAGATAAAATAGAAGAAAAGCTAGAGTTAGTTGGGCTGTTAGAGAGAAAAGATAGCAAGTTTAAAACATATTCATTAGGTATGAAGCAACGCTTAGCCATTGCTTCTGCCTTATTAAATGACCCAGATATATTGATTCTTGATGAGCCTACCAATGGTCTTGACCCTCAAGGTATTCATCAAATACGTGAAATCATTAAGACCATTGCAGCAAAAGGAACTACAATTTTATTAGCCTCACATTTATTGGATGAAGTTGAAAAAGTATGCACCCATGTTGTCATATTAAGAAAAGGAGAGAAATTATATTCTGGCAGAGTTGATAGTTTAAAAGCCAGCTTTGGCTTTTTTGAACTCAAAACTTCTGATATAGATACTTTACATTCTTTTCTAAAAGGAAATGAACATTTCGGTGAAATAAAAATAGAAAATGGTTTACTCACAGCCTTTCTAAATACTGAATTAGATGCCCAAAAGTTGAATAAACTATTGTTTGAAAACGGTATAGTGGTTTCTCATTTGGTCAAAAGAAAAGAGAGTCTAGAAGAGCAGTTTTTAGAACTGACTAAAAACGCAAAAGCTTAAAACAACCAGACAATGATACGATTACTACACATAGAATTCATAAAACTTTGGAATAATAGAGCAAGTAAAATATTGATTATTTCATATTTCACTCTACTAACTTCTATTGCATTATTTGCGGCCATTAAATTCGATATTGGCCCAATTCAATTTCATTTGGCAGATCAGGGAATATTTAATTTCCCCTACATATGGCACTTTAACACATTTATTACGGCATTTTTTAAACTATTCTTAGCGATTGTAATCGTTTCGATGATGTCAAATGAATACAGTAATAAGACCATAAAACAGAACTTAATAGACGGACTCTCTAAAAAGGAGTTTATACTTTCAAAATTCTTGACAGTTATTTCCTTTTCTCTTATTTCTACCCTTTTTGTTTTTGTGGTTTCATTGATTTTGGGGCTAGCATATTCAGATTATAATGAGATCTCAATTATACTAACTGACTTAGAATTTTTAGTAGCATTTTTCGTAAAACTAACAGGGTTCTTTTCCTTTTGTTTATTCTTAGGAGTTTTGGTTAAAAGGTCTGCTTTCGCTTTAGGATTTTTAATTCTATGGCAAGTTTTCGAAGGCATTTTTAGAGGTCTTATTCGTTGGAAATTATTTGATAGTGAAACTACAGATGCTATCATGGGCTTTTTTCCATTACAAGCTATGTTCAACCTAATCAAAGAGCCTTTTTCAAGATTAGGTGCCGTACAATCTGTCGTAAACCAAATGGGTGAAGAATTGAGCTTAGACTATGCTATTCACTGGTATGAAATTCTAATTGTTTTGGTCTGGACATCAATTTTTATCTATGGCTCCTATGCTATCTTAAAAAAACGAGACCTATAATACGACTAATAGATTGGTCATTAGTCCTATTTAACACAATTTCGAAAGGGTAAATTTTCATTTTGTAGTATATTGTATTGTTTACGAACATGCTATGAAAAAGAATTGGAATATATCATTACCAAAGATTTTGGCTATGCCATTAACTTTCATGGTATGTTTCATTTCTATTTCGCAAATTAGTGCTCAAGACTGTCCTACTCTTATAAATCCATTAAACGGTGCAGATTTAGCACCATTGAATTCGACTATTCGATGGGAGCCAGTTATTGGCGTTCCAGGTTATATTTTGTCTTTGGGAACAACAGAGGGCGGAACCGACATTCTGAACGAACAGAATTTAGGGGCATCGAATAGCTACACACCATCAACAGGTTTACCAGAGAACACTGAAATATTTGTAACCATTACACTTTTCTTTTTTAATCAACCGAATATTGTTTGCGACAGTCAAAGTTTCACGACAGCCATTCTGAGTGAAGCACCAGATTGTACCACATTCAATATTCCACAAGAAAATGCATTAGAAGTTAATACCGCAACAAACATTACATGGAACACTTCTATTAGCGCTACTGGTTATTTCCTGACCATTGGCACATCAATAAATGGAGGTGAAATTGTCGATAATTTTGACGTCGGCAATACTTTAAGCTATAATCCAACAGCAGATTTGCCAGAAGAAACAACTTTCTATATTTCAGTAATACCATACAATAGAATAGGGTTGTCTATTGGGTGCAACACTTCTACATTTACCACCGCACCAAAGGCAGATTTGCCTTTCTGCACTACAATGATTACACCATTTGATGGTGAAACCAATGTTCCTTTAAGTCCGGTTTTAGAATGGAACGAAGTACCCAACGCAACAGGTTATAGAGTTACTATAGGCACATCTCCATTTGAGTCCAATATACTTGAAGATGCAATATTTTTTAAAACATCTACCATAGTAATTGATTTTGAACCTAATCGCACTTTCTTCATAACCATAATTCCATTTAACGATGCAGGTGAAGCTATTGGTTGTGCACAAGAAACTTTTTCCACCTTACTTGGTTGTGGTCCATATTTTGACCCATTAACTGGTGAATTAAAAGTTTTAAATCCCAAAATAACTTTCCCTGATACAGTTACCATATGCTTAAATGGCGAATCAAATATAATTTCAGCGACCGACCAAGCTGATGGTTATAGATGGTTTAAAGTCGATGGCGCAGGAAATGAAACATTATTATCGTCATCATCGGATGTTATTATTTCAGAAGAAGGTAATTATCATTACGAAGCCTATTCAGTTTTCGAAGACTCTGGCAGCTCATACGAGTGTTCTTCCTCAAAATTTTTTGCAGTGGAAGCCTCCCAAACACCTGTGATTGAAAATATATGGGTTACCAACCTAGCCAATACAAGTAATTATGAGGTAATAACTACTGAATCTGGAAGCTTTGAATATGCCTTAGACAGTGAAAATGGGCCATACCAAAACAGCAATAGATTTAATGGAATAACCCTTGAAAATCATACCATTTATGTTCGTGATAAAGGAGGATGTGGCATAGTGAGTCAACTCATTGAACAAGATTTAACGGTTGAAGGATTTCCCAACTTTTTCACACCCAATGGCGATGGTATTAATGATTATTGGCAATTTATACCTGCGGTAGCAACAGGTGAAAACAATGTTTTGAACATATGGATTTTTGATAAGTTTGGAGCACTTCTTGCTCAGATAGCACCAAATTCAGTGGGTTGGAACGGTAATTTAAACGGTAGAGCATTGCCCGAATCTAATTATTGGTTCAAGGCTATATCAAATGATAATAGGGTAATTAAAGGTCATTTTAGCTTAAAAAGGTGAACCTATGGGTAAAAAAAGAATCATATTAACTTTATACCTTTTTATTGGGTTATATTCTTCTTTTTGCTATACACAACAATGCCCAATAATGACATCTCCATTAGATGGGGATATTAATGTACCTGTAGACAATTTAATACGGTGGACTGCCGTGGACGGCGTAATTGGATATTTGATTTCTTTAGGAACTACCCCTGGTGGTGGTGAGATTATAAATAGACGGTCATCTGGATTAAACAATTTTTACCAACCTACCGTTGGTTTGCCAGAAGACACCATAATTTATGTAACTATCAGCCTATTTTTACCCGACGCACCAATTAAAGTTTGCCCTCTCAAAATTTTCACTACCGTCAACATAACTGATCCGCCAGTTTGCACAACACTTACCTCACCATTAAACGAAGAAACAGGAGTACGTGTAGACACCAATATTAAATGGAACTATGCCCCTGGCGCTACCAATTACCTTATTTCTATAGGCACTTCACCTAATAGTTACGACATTATTGAAAATTTTGAAACCGGTAATATACTTTCATTTAAACCTGAAAATAATCTTGAATTAAATCAATCTGTTTATGTTAGAATAATTCCTTTCAATGAAAATGGTGAAGCTAGGTTATGCACTGAAGAATATTTCTCTACTGGCGAACCTACGGTGCAATGTAATCCAAATGATTTTCCGGTTATTACCATACCGGACAAAGTCTCTTTGTGCTCAAATTTAGAATTTGGCACCTTAAACAATAATCAATTAGCACGTGGTTATAGATGGATAAAAATTAATGAAGATGGCACTGAAAATCTCATATCCACCACCCGAGAGTTAGAGTTTGATGAAGCCGGATTTTATCGTGTAGAGCTTTATAATATTATTTCGGAATTTGGAGCTAGTATCGAATGTCCTGTTACTAAAAATTTTGAAGTAGTAGATTCAGAATTACCTGTGATAGAAAACGCAATTGTATCAAGAGAACCTAATGGCCTACGAATAGAAATCGTGGCTACAGGTAATGGTGAATATGAATATTCACTAGAAAGTCGTGATAGTGGATTTCAGGATAGTGCTATATTCACAAATCTTGAGCCTGGTGAACGTACTGTTTATGTTCGTGATAAGTTTGGATGTGGTGTTACTCAACGTCTTGTAGAAAAAGAAATTACAGTTATGAATTTCCCTTCTTTTTTCACGCCTAACGGTGATGGCGTAAATGATTTTTGGCAACTAAAGAAGGATTCTGATAGTAGCGAGCTTAACATTGAATTTATTTTTATATTCGATAGGTATGGAAATTTACTTGCGCAACTAAACCCTAAAAGTATAGGCTGGAACGGCAATTTAAATGGCAAAGAATTACCAGAAACCGATTATTGGTTTAAAGCTGTTTCATTTTCCCAAAAAGTAATTATAGGTCATTTTAGCTTAAGGCGATAAATCATAAAAAATGATATAAATGATATTAAAAAAAATGTTTCTTGTTCTGAAGTACTTGGGCATTTTTTTGACCTGTACATTTTTATCAGCTCAAGACTGTCCGAAATTCACTTATCCAATTAATGGAGCTACAGAGGTACCCTTAGACGCTATTTTAACTTGGCCAGAAGTTTTAGGCTATAATGGGTATTTATTATCTATTGGCACAACACCCATGGGAAATGATATACTTGATAGAAAACCGATTGGCACCGACTTATCTTATTCTCCGCCTTTAGGTTTTCCTGACAATACTATTCTTTATGCCACTTTAAGCTTAGTGCCTTTTGATGGTCCACCGATTGCATGTCAAGAAATTTCCTTTACAACTATTGAAATAACTTCTGCACCATCTTGCTCTATTTTAATAGCGCCAGACAATAATGCTAGTAGTGTTACCATAATTACTGATTTGGAATGGGCTTATGCACCAGGCGCTAATGGTTATAGACTATTTATGGGTACCACGCCCAACGGAACTGACCTTGTAGACAACTTAGATGTACAGAATGTATTGAGTTACGATCCACCTGAAGACTTACCGCAAAACTCCTCAATTTATGTGCGCATTGTTCCTTATAATGATATTGGACTAGCGATGTCCTGTTCCGAAGAAGTCTTTACTACAAGCTTTGCTTTATACGTTTGTGACCCCTATATTAATGAAATTACCGGCGAACTTATATACCGCGCTCCACAAATTAACCTACCAAATATTGTTGGTATTTGCAGTGATGAACTGCCATATAGAATAACTACAGATGATGATGCAGACGGTTTTAGATGGTATTTCACGAACAGCGGCAGCGAAGAATCTTTAATGTCACAATCACGAAGTGTAGACATTTCTATACCTGGTAGATATCGATTTGAAGCCTACAATACTATCACCATCGAAAATGGAATTATAGAATGTTCTAGCTCTAAACTATTCGATATTGTAGCCTCTGAAGCAGCTACTATTACAGCGATTGATGTTATTAACTTTTTTAATGACAAAACAATTACCATTTCTGCCACAGGGGGCGGACAATATGAATATGCTTTAGACAACCGAGATGGCCCATATCAAGATATTCCAATTTTCAATAACATACCACAAGGTCCACATATAGCCTATGTACGCGATAAAAATGGTTGCGGAATTACAGAGAGATCTGTAGATAGAGATATAACGTCCAATGATTTTCCTGCGTTTTTCACCCCAAACGGAGATGGTATAAATGATTATTGGCAATTTGTTCCTCCACCAGAAAATTTTGAATCGGTAATTGACGTAATTTTGATATTCAACCAATATGGAGGTTTAGTAAGACAAATAAATCCTAATAATAAGGGATGGGACGGAACTTTCAATAATAAGGCTTTACCTGAATCAGATTACTGGTTTAAGGCAAGTTTCCTTAATAGTCAGGAAATTATCGGTCATTTTTCTTTAAAAAGGTGACAGAAATTGCATAAGCTTACGACTAATTTAAAATTCGTCTTTCGTATTTTTATACTAAGTGTAAGCATGAGGGATATTTAATTGAAATCCACTTGCAAATACAGATGCAAGATGCATTTATAAGCAAGTAAGTTTAGACTTCAAAAAAGAGAATTACAATACATGAAATTCAAAGTAGTATCAGAATTTAAGCCGACAGGAGACCAACCGAATGCAATAAATGAATTGGTTAAAGGACTGAATGAAAAGGAAAAATATCAAACTTTACTAGGGGTAACAGGCTCTGGTAAAACATTTACTGTTGCTAATGTTATAGAAGAAGTTCAAAAACCTACCTTGATATTAGCTCATAATAAGACATTGGCAGCTCAACTTTACTCTGAGTTTAAACAGTTTTTTCCTGATAATGCAGTTGAGTATTTTGTTTCATATTACGATTATTATCAACCTGAAGCATTTATACCTACAAGTGGTGTATATATTGAAAAAGATCTTTCCATTAATGAGGATATTGAAAAATTACGACTTAGCACGACTTCCTCCCTACTTTCCGGCAGAAGAGATGTAATCGTGATTGCCTCGGTATCGTGTTTGTATGGTATAGGTAACCCGGTGGAATTTCAAAAAAATGTCATCTCCATTAAAAAAGACCAAGTTATAGCTCGTACTAAACTAATGCATCAATTGGTTCAATCGCTTTATTCTAGGACAATGGCGGAGTTTAAAAATGGAAACTTTCGAGTAAAAGGTGACGTGGTAGATGTCTTCCCTAGTTATGCCGATCACGCTTATAGAATTCATTTCTTTGGAGATGAAATAGAGGAGATAGAAGCATTTGATCCATTTAACAATAGCATAATAGAAGTTTACGAGACACTAACTATTTACCCAGCAAATATGTTCGTTACTTCTAAAGATGTGTTACAGAATGCTATTCATAGTATTCAAGACGATTTAGTAAAACAAATTAACTACTTCAAAGATATAGCCAAACCTCTCGAGGCAAAACGTTTAGAGGAGCGTACAAATTTCGATTTAGAAATGATACGTGAGCTCGGTTATTGTTCCGGTATTGAAAATTACTCAAGATACTTAGATGGACGTGAACCCGGCACAAGACCCTTCTGTCTTTTAGATTATTTTCCAGATGATTATTTAATGGTCATTGATGAAAGTCATGTGACTATACCGCAAGTACATGCCATGTATGGAGGTGACCGATCACGAAAAGTAAATTTAGTTGACTATGGGTTTCGATTGCCTGCAGCAATGGATAATAGACCTCTTAAATTCGAAGAGTTTGAGGCACTACAAAATCAAGTTTTATATGTTAGTGCCACCCCTGCAGATTATGAGCTACAATTAAGTCAAGGTGTATATGTTGAGCAAGTAATTAGACCAACTGGCTTGTTAGATCCCATTATAGAAATTAGACCAAGTCTAAATCAAATAGATGATTTGGTAGAAGAAATTCATCAGCGAGTAGAAAAAGATGAGCGAACTTTAGTCACAACATTGACTAAAAGAATGGCCGAAGAATTGGCAAAATACTTGGATAGAATTAGTGTGAGATGCAGATATATTCATAGTGATGTAGACACATTAGAACGCGTTGAAATCATGCAAGATTTACGAAAAGGAATCTTTGATGTGCTCATTGGAGTCAATTTATTACGTGAAGGATTAGACCTCCCTGAGGTATCTTTAGTCGCAATTTTGGATGCGGATAAAGAAGGATTTCTACGTAGTAATAGATCACTTACCCAGACCGTTGGTAGAGCTGCAAGACACTTAAATGGGAAAGCAATTATGTATGCCGATAAGATAACAAATAGCATGCAAAAAACGATTGACGAAACAAATTATAGACGTGAAAAACAGATAAAATACAACACCGATAATAACCAAATTCCCAAAGCATTGAACAAAAGCTTAGACAATGTTTTATCTAAGAATTCAGTATCAACATATCACTTCATAAAAGAGGAATTACGAGCCGCTGAACCCGACTTAGAATACATGACTAAAGATCAAGTTGAGAAGATGATTAAGGTAAAAAGAAAGGCTATGGAAAAGGCTGCAAAAGAACTAGATTTTATGCAAGCTGCGAAGTTAAGAGACGAAATAAAGTCGTTGCAAGAACAAGAGTAAGTCCAATTTTAAGTAAATTAATCCCCTTTTAAAATATATAAACTAAAATTTTCATTAATGCTACGTAACTAACTGGAATAATTTACTTTACATATAATTTTTAGACAAGCCTAAATTGATTTAAATCTATTTAAATATGAAAATATGGAAACTTTTAGTGGTATTCCTCGTATGTTTTTTAAGCAACTACAGCGGCCATGGTCAAAACTTAAAACGCGAAGATTTAAAGTCGCTAACTGATGAGAAATTCAATGTAGCATTTACGAATTTACGTCATTTTTTGAAACTACAAAATGATGGAAATTATCTTGACCAAATTAACAAAAACAAACATTGGTGCGATAGTGTTTTTAAAAAATTAAACTTCAAAACCCAGACCATAAAAACCGAAGGTGCCCCCCTCCTCTTTGCAGAAAAAATATATCAAAAAAACTACAAGAACATTCTCTTTTATTTACAAATTGATGGGCAACCTGTTGACAGTTCTGCTTGGTCACAACCCAACCCTTTTGAACCAATTATTAAAGAATTTAAAAATGGAATTTGGAACACTATAGATATTGATTCTAGTCAAAATATTTATGATGATGATTGGAGAATTTTTGCACGCTCTGCATCCGATTCAAAAGGTCCGGCGATGTCATTAATTTCCGCCTTACAAATTCTTCAAGAGCAAAACATAAATCCGCAATACAACATAAAAGTGATTATGGATTTCCAAGAAGAATTAGGATCTCCAGATTTACCAAAAGCAGTTATAGAAAACAAGGATTTGTTAAGTGCTGAAATGCTTTTTATTATGGATGGTACCAGACATCTTTCAAATTTACCAACATTGACATATGGCGCTAGAGGAATTGCAACTGCAACTATAAAAGTATTCGGACCAAAATATGCGCTTCATAGTGGTCAATATGGAAACTATGCACCTAACCCAGTTTTTGAGGCTGCACGTTTAATAAGCAGTTTAAAAGATGAACGTGGCATTGTACAGATACCAGGGTTTTATGATGGCGTCCTTCTAACCGAACGTGACAAACAATTACTAGCCACAATACCTGAAAATAGCGATAGTCTAAATTTCAGACTAGGCATATTCAACTCTGAACAAGTGGCACCAACGTACCAAGAAGCCTTACAGTTTCCCAGTTTAAACATAAGAGGACTAAAAGCCGCCTACACAGGCAAAGAAGTGCGCACACTAATACCTGAAGATGTTATTATCGAAATAGACATGAGATTAGTCCCCGAAACACCCGCAGAAAGACAATTAGAATTATTACGTAATCACATTTTAAAACAAGGGTATCACTTAGTTGATTCCGTACCCAATAGTGCAGATAGAGCCACTTTTAAGAAACTTGCATCATTAGAATACCGAATAGGTTCAAAACCCTTTAGAACGGACATGGACACTGATATAGGAAAATTTTTAAACACGGCACTTCAAAAAGTATTTGGAGACAAGATTGTTAATATGAGAACCACGGGCGGCTCTCAACCTATGGCTCCCTTTATTCAAACCTTGAACATACCTGCAGTATCTATTAGAATTCCAAATCCGGATAACAATATACATGGTCCTGACGAGAATTTGCGATTAGGAAATTACAGAGAAGGTATTTTATCTTGCTTAGCAATATTATCAGAACCGTTACCATAAAAAAAGTGCTTTGATTACTCAAAGCACTTTAAACAAACAACTCAAACCAACCTAAAAAAATTTATCCTTAAGACAACTCGATTTTACGTTTTGGCTTTGGTAACGCCTCTTCTTTTTTAGGAAGATTAAATTTTAGAATTCCTTCATTATAGGAAGCTTCAATTTTATCTGTAGCTACTGTTTCAGGAAGTGTAAATGCT
>TARA_R110002074_G_scaffold144628_1_pt1 | contig 24942 bp, 23 predicted proteins | sample TARA_R110002074 | Tara Oceans TARA_R110002074 (sample SAMEA4397215) | marine metagenome | biome: Polar Biome; feature: [MIX] marine epipelagic wind mixed layer (ENVO:01000061); material: water (ENVO:00002006), including particulate matter (ENVO:01000060) such as... | depth 10-100 m | reverse complement strand
CCACCTGCCAGCTACCACCTGCCAGCTACCACCTGCCAGCTACCAGATGAGTGGCCTTCCCTTAAGGCGATGAGGCGGGGTGTAATGGCAGGTCCAGTTTTGGCCTGTAAGGGGCGAGGCGCGGCGTTTGGCGGTGTGGGTAGCTAAATACAAGACCTGCCGCTGTGGCGCGCCTACTGCGGTGTCTCTGGGCCGTTAAGCGTAGAAGGGAGCGGCGCGGCAACAGCCGCTGGCGGAGCCATTTGCCAACTGGCAAATGGGCTTTGACCTGCCCGGCCAAAGCAGTGTTTTGAGTTGAACAATGTAATGCAACATTGTAGGTAGAGGTAGCAGGATATGTAGGTTGTGATACAAATTCGTCTTGGGACTCAATGGCACTAAAATCGTTCGCCTCAAAACACAAGAAAGAAGCCTCCAACATGCTGTTGGAGGGCGCTTCGGCCAAAGCCGTCGCAGCGAAGTTTGGCGTCCATGTTTCCACCATCTATGATCTGCGAAAGAACATGGGCCACGGCCATACCAAGGCTGATCGAGCGTCCCACGTTGTTCATATCCGATTGTCCGATGATGAATTTCGGGCGCTCAATGCCTTCGTAATCGATGCGGGTTTGCCGTCACGAACAGCGGCCATGCGGTCACTGATCCGCGCAGCGACGGGCTTTCTGGAACTTCGGCGCGAAGAATATCTCGATCTTTCGGAGGTCAAGACCGAGTTGAAGGCCCAAGGTCGCAACCTGAACCAGATCGCGTTCGCGCTGAACAAGGCCGCATTGAAGGGCGAAGCCCGGTTCACCGAGCAGGACAAAGGCTTTCTGGCAGACGTGAAACGCTCTTATGCGGCGCTCGACGCACGGCTGTCGTCGGCGTTTCGGGAGGTCCGGCAGAAGGGCAGGGCCGCGCTTCATGCCGGTGATCGCACATGACGGCATCCGGCTTCATTGACGATATTCTGATCCGAGCCAATCGCGGTATGGGCAGAACGTCGGTTGGCGGGGGGGCCAAGCCGCGCGCAGAGCGGGTTTGGAAAAGCCTCACTTCAACCGGCAGCGCATTCGTCAAGCGCATCCCCGGCGCGGGCGTCCAGCACTCCAAGCAGCTCGCGGGCCAACTCGCCTACGTCAACGGAAAAGCCAAGGGAACCTTCGGTTTTGCCACAGGTATCAGCGCAGAGGGTGACGCCTTCGAGCAGGGCGATCTTGACCAGTTGATGAACGCATGGTCGCAGGACTGGAAAGGTCGTCCGCGCAACGGCCACACGAGCCACATGGTCCTGTCATTCCCCGACGATGTATCTCAGGACGCGGCTTTTATGATCGCGCAGGAATGGTGTGCGGAAATGTTCGAGGACGAGACGCATGTTTCCGATTCTTGGGAGTATGTCGCGGCGCTGCACACCGATACCACCAACCCCCATGTTCATATCATCCTCAATAACAGAGGGCAGGGCGGAACATGGTTTTCCATATCGTCAGAAGGCATTTTCAATCCGCAGATGATGCGCGACCGTATGACAGACATTGCCGACGATTATGGCATCCGGCTCGAAAGCCTAAGCCGTGCCGACCGCGGCCTTTATGGCAAGCCGATCACCAGCGAAGAAATCCATGCAAAGCGGGAGGGTCGCACCCTTTCGACAGAGGCCGTGGAAGCTGACATTACCGCCGATTGGCGCAGGAACGACATGCTGCGCACGGCGCAGCTTTACTCTACCTTGGCAGATTTTGCCCTGACCATCGGCGCACCGATGATTGCGAACCGTGCGTATATTTCAGCAGCCGCCTTGTTCGCGGGCGAAGAAATCCCGAAAGGACAGATGATGGGAATTGAACTGGACGTGAATGCTGATCGTGAGGACATCCGCACGTCTCTCATAGGCTGGGCCGAGCAGAACCGTGAGCAGATTGAGGCGTTACCTGAAGGTGAACGCGCAGAAATCATGGGGAAGATCGACGCCGCCCTGAATATCATCGAAACGGACGTGACGCCCGATCTGACGGACGACACTATCTGGACCGCTTTCAAGAACACCCCATCGTCCTACCTCATTCCGAACGTGGGCGCTTTGGAAGCCCGCGCCGCTTTGTATGTCGATGAAGCCGACACCGCGTTGCTGCACGAGTTTGTCAACGAGAACGTGCTGGATACCTATCTTGTCACGGGCGAAGTTCCGTCCAAATTTGCAGCCGTCATGCCCGCCGTGGCCGATGCTTACGAGGAAATGCACAGCCACCGGCTTGAGGAAATTCCGAAGGAAATGAAAGCCTACGTCCAGAAAGCAGCCAGCATGGGGATCGACCCGCTGCAAATGCAGGAAAGACTTATCAACGCGATTGATGATCCGGTAGAGAACGTAAAGATGGAGCGCGAGGACATTGCGAAAATCGTGGCTGCGCGCGGCGCGACGGTACTAGAGAACGGCGTCCGTGACATAGAGCGCAACGACATTCAGGCGGCATTTAACCGGCAAGAATGGAATGCAGGCTACAAGTTTGCAGAAGACAGTGAGGCATACGAAAAAGCGAACGATGAACTTAACGCCTTCAAACCAAAGGTGGCAGAGTTTGCGTCCAAATCGAATTCCCATGCAGCTGTGGCATCTGACATGTGGGACCGCTACGCCGGTGATCGTGAGCCGTTTGCAGGGTATCTGACCGACGAAGAGCGCGAGCGTGTTGCGGCAGAACTCAAAGCACGCAGCAGTGACGACTATTCGCTCACTAACACCGCAAAGGAGCATGGGGGCAGTGTTGTTGACGGGTTCGACAGGACAGAAGCCACACCTAAAGATGCAAGCGAGTATGTTGCCGCCTATCGCAAAGCCGAAGCCGATTATCGCGATTTGCAGCTCGAACTTGGCAACGTCGAAGAAAGGATCATCGCGGACAGCAAGGTATACAACCGGGACGGCGTTGCGCGGGTTCTTCAGGACGTGGCAAGCACCGCCGCCACCACGGGCCGCGCCGATCTGGCAGACAGCGCCGTAGGAAGGCATGTTCTGACAGCGTTCGTTGCCTTGGAGGGCAGGGGGGCCATGCAGGAGATTGCATCCGGCAACGTGGACTCGCTTTCTGAATATATCGACACGCCAGCAAACCAGCGTCTCGCAGCCAAAGAGCTGTTAAAGAGCGCCAAGTCGGTTGATGTAGGTTTGGGGCAAGACGAAATTGAGACTGGCCTTGAGGCCGTCGATCCCAACTATTCGCGGGGCAGGGGGCATTCGATATGAAACTGTTTTTCGCAAGCCTGTTGGCCGTCATATGCGGTGGCATCGTCGGGTCCGGTATCGCAAGCGTCTACCTGACTTTTGCCCTACGGCGGGACATTCTGACCACCGATCTTATGCTGCATTACAAGACGGTGATGGATGGCTCATGGTCAGCGCAGCCGTATCTGAACGCGCATCTCATTGTGACAGGTTGTATCAGTCTGTTTCTGATCGTCGCCATTGCCACCGTTATCTGGGATACGTTGGTCAGCTACGGACAACGCCGCTTTCAATCGCTTGCCAGTCTGCGCCGCAACAAAATGGTTCAGTCGGTCGGCTATGGCTTCGTCCTGGGCGAACAGATCACCCCGCCTGCACAGCGTCCAGACCGCCCGATCAAGGTAAAGGCCTCACGAAACAAGCTGACGAAAGCACTGCCGTTCCGTACCAGAAAACTCCGCTACATCGCAGCACTTTACAGCTCGGTCAGCAACGTATTGATGGTTGCGCCGACTCGATCCGGTAAGGGTGTCGGCTTCGTCATTCCTAATGCGTTGACGTTCCCCGGCTCGATGGTAGTGCTGGACGTGAAGGGAGAGCTTTGGGACGAGACCGCGCGTGCGCGCGAACAAATGGGCGACAAGGTTTTCCGCTTCGCCCCGCTCGACTTCAAGAACCCTACCCACCAATATAACCCGCTGGCACGGCTTTCCGAGATAGACGATATGGAGGAATTGTGGACGGGCCTAGAGCGGATCGCCCAACTGTTTCTGCAATCGGACGGCAATCAGGACTGGCTTGAAGGCTCGATCCTATTGTTTGTCGCCGCAGGTATCTTGGCCGTTCAGCGCGAAAATCCGACTATGGGAGAAATCTACCGTATCATCTTCGGGACGGGGCAGGGGAGTGACTTGGGCAAATCCTCGGCCGACTTGCTTCACGCGGCCGCCAAGGAGTGCCAATACCCGCCAGCGGCCCGCGAGTTGAGCACCAAGGCATCGCTCGATCCGAAGATCCAGCAGAGCTATATTTCCATCCTAAGCGTTGCCGGTCTGGCGCAATGGGCCAACCCAAAAGTTGAGCGCGTCACCCGTCGGAACGACTTTGACTTCACGCAAATGCGTCGTGAACCCACATCGGTCTACCTGATGATCCTGTCCGAAGACATGCAGCGGCTCAATTCGCTGGTGCGCCTCTTTTTCGCGGACCTTATCGCGTTCCTGCGTTCCTCCAAACCCGGCGAGGACGAACCGCTACCAATCTTCATGCTACTGGACGAGTTCGACCAGCTTGGTCGGATGCCTCTTGTTGTTCAAGCAATGAAGCAGACGGCGGGGCATGGTGGGCGTTTTGCAATCGTTACCCAATCCATACCCGGTCTGATTACCGTGCCGTATAGCCCGGAGGAAATACAGGCCATTGAGAGCGCATGTCAGGTAAAGCTCTACATCGCAGCCAGCGAAGATCGCACCGCAAGTGAATTGGAAACCGCGCTTGGCACCCGCACCGGATCGACCCGTACACGGACGGAGGAAATGCGGGCCGTTGGCTTTGGCGCAGGCAGCATGACGCGCAGCACCGAGCATCGACCGCTTTTGTCGAAGCAGGAAATCCGCGACATGGACCCCGATAAAATCATCATCCTCCCAGAGCGTCAGAACCCGATCCTTGCCGACAGGATCAAATATTATGAATCGCGCGAAATCCTGAAAATCCACAAAGCCCAGAACGGCCATGATTATCCGTTCCCGAAGGTCGATCAGGCAGAAAAATCAATGACAATGAAAGAAGTCAGGGAGGCGGCAAATGTTGCGAAAACGGAAGATCAAGCGGCGGAGGAAGAAACTATCGCCACAGTGACAAGCAAGCGAGGTGCCGCCACCACAACTTCTGTCCACAAGCGCACCAAGAAAGCTGTGAAAGGCAAGGCGTCAGGGCCGCTCAGTGCTAGCGCACATGCAGCACTGACAAACGCAACAAATTCCGCACAGGATCAGTTAAAGCGCCACCACGGACGACAGTACGCATAGGCGGCTTTATTGCTGCTCGTTTTCAAGATCGAGCGGTGGCAAGTAAACTTCGACAATGCCCCGCTCATTTCCGATCCGCCCGGCCTGAATAACAACGTCGATGGTAGATCGAAGATACCGCATGACTTCCGCGTATCGAAGCTGTGTCCCGGTTCCCATCACCATGAGCGCCAGTCTGTCCATTGACTTGCGTGCCGTCTGGGAGTGCAGAGTGGTAAAAGACCCGCCATGCCCTGTGTTGATCGCTTCAATGAACGTCGCCGCTTCCGACCCCCGCAGCTCGCCCACGATAATCCGGTCTGGACGCAGGCGCAGCGATGCTTGCAACAGTTTCTCCGCAGAGCGTGGACTATTTTCGGACCGGTCCGCAATCAGACAGACGACATTCGGCTGGCGTGGACGCAGTTCCGACGAATCCTCTATTGTTACCAAGCGTTCATGGTCCTCGATCAGCCATAGCATCCGTCGCCCAAGTTCAGTTTTACCAGTCGATGTGCCACCCGAAATCAGGACATTCAGTTCCATCCGAAGCACTTCCTTAAGGAAGTCGTCAACACTGCCGCTGCCCGCGAGACTTTGTAATCCGCGCAGTTTCTCGATACGTTCTTCGTCTTGAGAAAGCGTCACATCACTGCGAAGGAAGCCGAACGTCTTAGGCTCGCCGGTGTGACCGGGACGAAATACGCGGAAAGACAGGACCGTGCCGCTGGCCGAAGCGGGCGCGATCACCGCCTGAACCCGCAGCATCAAACCGTCGTGCTCAATAGCCGTGGATAGCAGGGGCGCGGTTGCGGTCAGCTTCGTATTGCTATCGTTTGCGGCCATGGTCGCTATATCCGCTGCCGCTGTAGGATCTATGTCGTGTTCTTTGACACGGACCATCCGGGCCATGCCCTGCCGCTCGACAAAGCAAAAGCCGTCGCCGTTCACAACAATTTCGATCACGGTTCGATCCTCAAAAAGAGGATCGAACGTGGCAAGATAGGCGGAAAGATACCCCGCCATCAGAACAGTTCCAGATCGTTCGTGACCATCACCATGATTATGTCGCCATGCTCCACAGTGATGATCGGTGCCAGCTGTAGATATTCCTCCACCACAGCGCTTGCATTGGTCTCGGCACCCTCTCCGACACTTTCTATGACGACTTGCGTTTCCTCATCATCGCTGCTGGCCGAAGCAGCCGCAGGTAGAGCGCTGAAGATTGAGACCAGCGCGGCTGCGCCGAACCGCTGCCCAAAGCGCGTGTTGACTCTACCCGTCAGACCAGATCGGCCAAGCCGGTCTGACCCATAAGCATCCAGGTCGACCACCTGTCCGTCCGGCGTCACAATCCTGTCCCATGCGACCAGAACGCGGCGTTGACCAAGGGCCACCCCATTGGAATAGCGTCCGAACATTTGCGAGCCACGCGGGATCAATACTTGTTGCATGTCGAAGGACCAAATGTCGTGTGAAACCGTGCTGCTTACCGTGCCAGACAGTTCGGAATTGATGCCCGTCGTAAGCGTAGCCTCAATCACTGTCCCTTGCATGACCGTGTTTGAGGGGGCACCGATCACCCGCGATTGTGTCGCCTTAATCGTTTCCGAGCCACTACGAATGAACGCTTCATCACCCTGATATTCTCGTTCATTACCATCCGCCGACCCACCAGACAGGCCGTCAATCGGACTATTTATTTGGGCCTCTGATATCGCCCGTGCCTCCGCCCGGCGACGTTCAAGTTCCTGTCGGCGCTGTTCCTGTTCTTCGGCCAGACGTTGTTCTTCAAGCGAAGCGTTGTCCGCCTGCTGCAACCGCATTTCCATCCCGTCTAGCTCCGATTGCAACCGCCGACTATCGCGCCGAAGTTGGTCCCGCTCATCGGTCAGCGACGACATTTCTGCTTCACGGCTTTCCATGTCACTCGTCAGACCATCTAGTTGCGCCTGCAACAGCTCAAGTTGCTCCGTATCAACCACCGGCGCGGATGGCGTTTGGTTGCGGGCCTCTTCCAGAATCCGTTCGAGTTCGGCCACTCGCGCCCGAAGCGCCTGTTCCGCCTCGCTTGGACCTTGCTCAGTTGGGGCAAATTCTGGCGCTATCACAGGCGTCAAACCATCGTTCGTCTCCCGGGGGAACTCGCGGGAATCTGACGTTTCCCGACCCGGCCCGGTAGGGCCTTGGTCCTGATTTATCCAGTAAGCGACGCCAGCTCCACCAGCGGCGAGGCCAGTGACCAATGCGACCCCAGCCAGAACTCCTGCGTTGGGGGCCTTGCTTCGGCCTTTCAGGCGTGCGGTCCGGTTTTCCATCTTATCAGCCATTTCACACGTCTCCACTTTGGATGCAGATATATTGATCGCCATACCGGATTACCCACCGATCCGACCGCCGCCCGACTGTCGATGTGGTGCCATCAGTCCTACCATTGACGATGTATTCCCGCCCCTGCGCATCGGCGCGGTAAATGCTGGGCGTCGGGGCGTCCGCGTCAAATTGGAAGTATGTCCGCTGCCCATCGTCCCAGACCTTAATTGGTGCAATCTCTGCGCCTTTGGACTGTACCGTGATCGAATAGGTTTTTGGCTGACCCGCAGGAACGCTGGTTTTTGAAGTGCCGCCGCCACTACCTGCGGGGGCTGAAAAGTTGACAGCATAGTGCGGGCGACGATGGGCGCTTTCATGCAACTCGACCAGATAGAAACGCCGGTTTGTCACGATCACGCCGTTCGTCACGGCTCCGCCGATCACGGGTTTAACCAAGATAGCATTGCCGCCATCCGTTGCCGCGAACATGAAACTTTCCGTGTCACCAGCTTTGAAATCGAGGAACCGTTCGCCAGGTGCCAGCGTAATCAGGGTCACGCGCTTGAGTTGCGTGTTGATCTTATACACCTGACCTTCCTGATAGGTCGCCGTGGCGCTGCGTGCGTCAACGCGCATGGGTCTTGGTGTTGCTTCGGAAAGGGCAGGCGAGGCCAGACTTGCCAGAAGCGCGGCGCAGAGCAGACTTTTCATTCGGTCATTCCTTCCGATGCAACACGGTAGCCCACAACCTGAAACCCAAAGGGGTTCTGCCAAAGCAGGAGGTTGTTATCGACCGTAGAGGGGTTGAAAACATAAGTGACGGTGGCAACGAAGTCGCCAACCTGTGTCGGGGCGTTCGGACGCCGCAACGTCTTCCTGAAGCGCACCTGCGCGGTGTCGTCGTCAATCATCACCACGTTGTTGATTGAGACTTCGACCTTACCATCGCTGCCATAGAGTTCAGGAGGGTAGTTGCTGTGTCCGGGCGTCCATTTCTGTTCAAGAGGGCGGCGCACATTCAGGCCGGAGCGCTTGAACACCGACAGGATGCGATACTCGTTATCATCCACATCGTAGGTTTCCCGATCCCGCACATAGCTGTAAATCAGACTTTCCACGACTGCGCGTTGCTGGTCGACGGATGCCCTCTCAACGGTCACGGCGCGTTCCGCGATCCCGGTATCGCGATCCACTATGGCAAGGTAGGCTTGTGTCTCGTTTTTCGCCAAACCGTAGGCACCAACGCCAACACCTGCCAACCCGGCAACCAGACCGATCAGTGCCACGGCCCATGCTCGTTTTTCGCGCTGGCGCAGCCCGAGGATCGTTTCAGCGATGAAGTAGCTGCCACCCGCTTCCGTCGCCGCCGCGACGGCCTTTTCTACTTCGGGACGATCATTTGCCTCAACCTTCGCAAGCGTCGGTTTGAGAATCTTTCTCTGTTCAGCAGTCAGGCTAGCCATGCTGTTCTCCAATCTCTGTAGTCGAATTTACGTTTATTTTTTAGACTTTGCCCGGTGGCGTTCGTTGGACTCGCGGGCGAACTGCACGTCGCGCCTTCGCTGGACGAACCGTCCAACCGCGTTATCCGAAAGGCGCGCCCCGGCGTTCGCCAGCTTCATGTCGGTCGCAGATCCGAACCGGCGCGTCTGGGCCGCACGTTGTGCTGTTTCGCCGCCAGTGGTCGCACCGCTCAAAACCTGCGCGCCCGCGCCTTTGGTGATTTCACCGGCTTTCAGCATCGGACGCCCCACGATGCTGAGAGCTTGCGGCGCGATGCCCCCAAGGTTCAGCTGGCCAGTGATGTTGGAGGCAATTTGCGGGATGGTCCAAAGTGCGTAGATCCCGACAATGATGATCACCACGACGCCAGTGATGCCGATCAAGGTTGTTTCCGAACGTGTATCGAATGCTTCGGTGGCAACCGCTGCGATAAACCCCATGACCCCAGCGGCGGCAACAGGATACATGAAGTATCCAATCAGCGAAGAAACCCACGCTTCAAAGAGAAACTGGGTCCGATTCAGACAGGTGGCGGCAATAGCAAAAGGCGCAAGGCCGATCAAAATCCCGATCATGATCTTTGCAAATCCAGCAACCAGAATATAGGCCGCTTGAAGCGCTGCCAGCAGCAGATACATTATGGCCCCAAGAAAGCCACGCGCAATCGCACTTTCGGCTTTGATCACACCGGCAGCCGTCTGTTGGGCTTGATTTGCGAAACCTTCCGCAAGCTGGTCGGAAGATTCTGCTCCACTTCCATCCGCTACGGAAAACAATGCTTTAACCAACGCATCACTGGCACCCGTCAATCCGTCGTAGATAATTTCAAAATTGGCCCATGACAGGCCGAAGGTGAAGATAAGAATAATCCGAAGAACCAGTTGAGTCAGATCGCCCGCTCGCACTGCGAACACCCCGAGGCCAACGGCAAGGCCAAACACTGCAAACGCAATCGTCGCTATAACGGTAATCATGCCACCGAAATTGGATGCGACGGCAACAAACGTACCTTCCGCCGCACCGCTTACGGCGCTGTCGATAAAGCTCATGATATCAGAAACGATTGCCATTCACGTTACCCCAGATCGAGCAACATGCGAATGTCGCACATCTGGTCGTAGTCGCGTTTGATGCCGTCGCGCATCCGGTGCGGAACAGCGGTGTAAAGCCTGAAGTTTTCAATCCCTTCTACCAAGGCTTCGAAGCTGGAAACAGCTTCGGACCAATTCGCTGTCAGCGTTTCGCAGGTGCAATCTTGAGCCTCGATGGCATTGCCATAGGCAAACCATTCATAAATGAATGCTTTAGCCTGTCCTTTTTTCGGACACTCCATTCCTCTTTTGCCGAGAACTCGTGCGCAGGGCGATAGTCAGCGTCATGCCCCTTGCAGTCTGACACTTGACGCGGACGATTAATCTGATCTGCCGCAGCCTTTTCTGTTGGAACCGGCCAGCTAAAAAAGCCCATCTCAATAGCCCGGCTCTGGATTAGATTGGCTTCATCGTTCTGCGTCTCTTTCTCCTTCGGGATCAGGTGGCGCTCGCCATCGCGGATCTCATAAAAGCGGTTCTGTGCAATGGCCGGCGACGCCAACGCGGCGATGGTCGCGCATGTCAAAAGAAGATGTTTCATGGTCTTATCCTTTTTCAGTCGTCAGTGTCGGTGGACATGAGGTCGAGATACTTCTGTTCGTCAGCCAGCGTAGCAGCCGTCATGACACCGGCCTGACCGAGGCCGATGGTCTGGGCCGCTTCGAGCTGCCAGATGTTTGCCAGCGCCATGCCCATTTCAGCGGTCATACGGGTGTTAAGGTCGATAGCGGCCTTCATGCCGTCCGTATCCGGTATCGCCCCGGTCAGATCGGTCAGTCGTTCCAGGCTTTCGCTGGCCGCAACCTGTGAGGCTTCCGCTGCAACACCCATCATCGCGCCCGTGTTGCCCTGCGTCCCGATCCTAGCAGTTGCTGGATCGGTGCTGTTCGCCAGCCCCGTCATTTGATCTGTCGTCGTGCCTGCACTCGTGAAGATCTGATCGACAATCGAGCTGGTCGATTTATCACCGATTTTTCCGTCCTTGCCGATCGAGGCCCATTGACCCCGCAACGCATCTTCCACAGACCCGCGAAGATCCGGAATTTCAGGCAGCATTTTCGCCGCCCAATCACCGTCCATAAGCATTTTGGCTTCATCGAAACCGTCGCGGAGCGCGGCGATCTGGTTCTCCATCAGCTTGATTTGTTCGAGCAGCTTGAGCGTTTGCTCATCCAGCTTGAGGTTCTGGGCAATCGCCTCATCGAGTTGCAACTGTGCCTCTGTCAGCATCGCCTTTAGCTGGACGATTGACGACACGTCGATTGTCGGGACGCCTTGGGCGGTGGCCGAGCTACCGGCCACGGCCAGCATTAAAGCAGTCGTTGCGAGAAACTTTTTCATCGTGTCAGTCCTTCAAAAAATTCATGGTCACGGGCATAGGCGGCATAGATCGAGCCATATTGTGCCCATTCGGCTTTTCGCTTCGCAGCCAGCAAGCGCGTCAGAACCACGGCCATACGCGCCACTTCCGCTTTGGCGTAGCTGTTGAGGTTCATGGCTTCTTTGGACGAAGCTGCCGCTGGTATTTTCTTCAAAATCTCCTGCAACCGCGACAGCGATTGAATGAGCATTTCTTGGCTATGGCCCGCGTAGGATATAGCCGCGTCGGATATGTTCGACATTTCTGCGAGAGCAATATCTTCAAGCGCCAGCGTGCCTACCTGATCCGCGCCGCTCATCTGCGAGGCGTAGATGTTATAGTAGCCTGTGATCCGCACGACATAATCCTGCGTTTCGCGGAAAGGCGGAATGCCATTATATTTTAGGACAGCACCCGGCCCGGCATTATATGCGGCAAGAGCGAGAGGCATACTTTTGAACCGCTTCACTTGCTGCAACAGGTATCGTGCGCCGCCGTCCAGCTGCAAACGAGGGTCTTCGTAGTAGGCCGGATAGATGCCAAGGTCTTTGGCGGTACCGGGAATGATCTGCGTCAATCCGAATGCAGCTTTGGGCGACCGTGCGCCGATCTGGAACGCGCTTTCCTGTTTGATCAACGCCTGAAACCAGCTCCGAAACTCCGCAGGATTGACACCGATTGCAGCCAGCGCAGGGTTGCTGCCATGTTTCACCGCTGTTTCGGCAATCATCAACTCGATAGTCTCGCGGGTATCGCCAAAAAGGCGCGCGGCATATGGATTGTTGTCGTCAATCGAATAGACATCGGCCGCGATCATCCCATCCAGACCTTCAAGGTCGGTTGTCATGCCAGTAGAGCCGCGCAGCATATTGATCGTGTCTTGCAGCGCCACGATCTGATCCGACCGCGACCCGATTTGCCGCGTCAGTTCTTCATTGGTCTGAACAACCTCTGCATGTTCTGCCTGCGCGCCTGAAATCAGTAATTTCAGCCGTGCTATGGCCGTCCCATCCACTTCTGGGACACCCTGCGCAACAACCATCGAAGCCGACAGTGCAAAGATCGCAGGGGGTAGGAACTGGCGTATATTACCCACTGATTTCGATCCAGTTGGAGCAGTTCACCGGACCCGGCGCAGTTTCCACCAACGAAAGCGACCCGCCGGACCAGCAGTTGGTTTTCCGGCCTTCATAATCCGTGCAAGCGGTCAAGCCTGCCAAAGCTATCAGAAGAAAAATTGCCTTAGACATGAGTTGTCCTTTCATGTGTTTTGTTCGTCGGCGCCGCAGAGTCTTGGCCCCGCCAAAAATCGGGCCGGTTTCGATAATCATCACCAAACTTTGCAAGGCCGGAAGAACCGCCGCCAAGGACGGTCAGCAGAGGACCAAGGCGGCTCAGATCGACGTCAAGTATGGTCGATCCTTTCTCCGTCCGGTGCAGGGCTTTGCGACCTTGCGACGCCTTGCCCAGAATGAAGGACAACTCGCCATCACTCATGGCCATGCTGCTATAGTTGGACGGCTCTGCGCGATGGTTCGGGAAGATCAACTGGTTCGGCAAACCTTCGAGGATCGACTTCGCTGCCGACTGTTCAATTTGCGATGGAAACTGCGTCAGCATCACCACGACGACATTCATCTTGCGCGCCGTGACCAGCCATTTCTTCATTTCCTCGGCAAAATAGGGATCATCGAGAACCTGCCACGCTTCATCTACGATCAGCACCATCGGGCGCTTTTCTTCCATGACCATTTCCAGTGACCGGAACAGATAGGCCAGAATGGCAGTCCTTTCCGTCCCAGCCCCCAGCACTTCTGTCAGATCGAGCGCGGTCACGTCATTTGCCGCGAAGTTGACCAGCACATCGTCACTGTCGCCAAAAACCCATGAATAGCGCCCGTCTGGACCCCATTCACGAACCCGCAGCGCCAGATCCTTGTCGTCGTCGGCATCACCAACCAGCGAGATAAACTGCGAGAACGTCTTAAGACGGTCGGGAGCCGAAGCGTTCTGCCGGATTGCCCCTTTCAGGACCTGACTTTGCAGCGGCGTCAGTGGTTTGCCTGTCGTTTCCAGCAGGGCCGATAACCAGCTCAAGAGCCATGCTTCACCACGCGGCCCGGTTTCCGTCAGCAGCGGGTTAAGCCCGGTAGGCTCACCCACTTTCACTGCCGCATAAGTGCCCCCCATTGCGCGGATCGGCATTTCCATCGCGCGGTCCTTATCGAGCGCAATCACCCTGCCGCCGTGACGAAGGGCTTGCGCAGCCAGAAACAGGGTAGTCGTGGTCTTGCCCCCATTGGACGGTCCCAGAACGAGCGTATGACCATTCGTCGGTTCAGCTTCCGGCGCACCGCGCGGATGCAAATTGAAACGGTAGGGCGTCCCGCGTTCCGTTTCCAACACGGTGATTGGTTCGCGCCACGGCACTTCGCCAACATCTGCACCAATGTCCGAACCGTGCAGGCTTGCCAGATCGGAAAATGTTTCCGAAGTGACATAGGACGAACGCGCAGTCATGTGGCCGTTGCCGGGATGACATGACAGCAGCTCCGTCGCCGTAGCAGCGCGGTCCCGCAACATGCGAAAACCGGCGCGCTGGCAAATACTCATCACGTCAGAGATACGGCTATCCAGATCATTTCTGGTATCCGCCCGCACAAGAACCGTCAGGCAATACTCGCCAACGCCGAGTTCGCCGGACTCGATACGATCAACAGTCTCGACCAGTTGGTTTTCGACCCGTTGAGCCAAGTCACCGCTTGCCTGCATCTGTAAGATGCGGGTGCGGGCCTGTTCAACAATATCATCGCGGTGGATCGGGGCGTAGCTTTGGACCACGACCACATCATCAAGAGCGCCGAGCGCGTCAATGGCACCGGGTGTCGTGGACGTCGGATTTTCCTTAACGCTGATAACTGCGCCGACGGCTTCGCCATCGTTAATTTCGATCACGCCGTCCGCACCAAATTCCAGCGACACGTCGCTTACATCTTGGGCCACCAATGTCAAAAGACCGCGGCGTAGGGTTTGGTAGGGCTGCATATTTATGACAGCCATAGCGGAGCCAAAAGCACCATTTGAGATCGTCAGCGGCGTCAGCGTCACATTCAAAGCATCCGAAAACACTGAAGTCATTTCATGGAGGGAGGCGGCTATTTCATTGAGGTTTTTTCGACCAACCTTTTTGAGCGCCTTGCCGAGAAGTGGGACACGCACCGCATTGTTATTGGCTCTCACAACGGTCAGGACGATCACGGCTTCCTTCGGTCCACTGGCGTTCAGGCCATGAAACCATGTATCATCGACAGCATTGGCAAATGCCTGACCCGGCTTTCTAAAGCCGCTGATCTGCACGTCGCGCCTGAACCGGTGGATGAAGAAACTGAAACCTTCATCGAGGCCATTCAGTATTTGCGACACGCGGGCGCGCAGATCGAGAACATCCGCAGAGTCAGACGTATCGGCATCAATCCCACCAACCTCGAACGCTGCACATACCGAACCGTCACGCAAGATCATGGTGGTATCGTCAAATTCGACGCCGTAGGGCATCTTGCCATATAACTCATACATCTGTGACACGGCCTTTGGTTGAGCGTTGGAAACGAACCGGTTTGCGCCCGAAGGTCTGGGGCAAATGTCGCAATCTCACAGAGATAATGCGGTGTCCGTTCGGATTGACGGCGGTGATGGACCGTGCGCCAAAATACCAGATACCGAACGTCAGCAGCCAGAGCAGCGACTTCGTAATCATGAAAGGCAGCACGGTCAGCGCAACCACCGCCATGAAGTAGGGGAGCGGCAAGCCAGCCATTTTGGCTTGCCGCGTCAGTCCTCTTATGACGACAGTTTCCTCCATCAGGCGAGGATTGACCGAAGGCTATCGACAAAGGCAGGGCCACCAAAGACCAGCACCGCGCCCAGAATGACGCCACCGACCCAGACCCAGCTGATCCGGTTCATGGCAGCAAGAAAGCCGGTCACTGCAAACGCCAGAACGAAGATTATCGTTGCCAGCGGACCCCGCATGAAACCGATGATCTGGTTGCCCGTTTCCTCGGCTTTACCGAAATCAATGTCCTGTGCGAAGGCATCCTGCCCGTAAGCAATGAGTGCGAGTGCGGCAGCGGCGATTGCACCTGTACGGATAATTTGGGTATTCATTTCACTTACTCCTTTGAAGAAATGCGCCGCCATTGGCGCTCATAGTTGGACATGACCTTGGCGACATGCCGTTCGGTTTCCCGGTAAGGGGGGACGCCTTTGTAGGTACGCACTGCGCCGGGGCCAGCGTTATAGGCCGCTACAGCGAGCGAGAGCGTTCCAAATTCTGCGATCTGTGCGATCAGATACCGCGCACCACCCTCAAGGTTTTGCGATTTGTCATGCGGATCGACACCAAGCATCCGCGCCGTTCCGGGCATCAGTTGGGCTAAACCAATCGCACCGACCGGGCTCAGAGCGCGGTCATTGAAGCCGCTTTCTGTCTGGATCATCACTTCAAAAAAAATGATGAACTCACGCGGGTCGATCCCGGCAGATTTGACAATTTCATGCGAGGCATAGCGTGACGCTACTGCCCGCGTCAGTGCGCGGTTCGTGCCTCCCACAAGCGGGACAGATGCCAACGCAGCGGGAAGAACCTGCCCCTCTGGCGATGCCCCAATGACGGGGGAACGAGCATTTGATGTTGAGATTGTAGGCTGCGGTTCTGGGTCGCCGCCGATGGTTTGCCAGCCACCGCCAATGTTGCCCCAATCAGTCTGCGCTACTGTCGGATTGACCGAAAGCGCATAAAGAACTGCGCTAGTCGTCGCTGTCCGTAAGGTCGTCGATAGAGTCTGCTGGATTTTCGCCCAACGATAAAATGTCGCGGCCTCCCTCTTCCATAGGAATGACGGGATGGCTGAAACCCGCAGCAACAAGGAAAGATATGAGGCCGTTGGCAGTTTTAGCCGTTCGGATTCTGATACTTTCCTGTGCCGTTGAGGGCATTCGAGTAGACGATACAAGCCTTTCGAATGTCCGGTCTGCATTGACCACGCGGACGACCCACTCTCCATACCAGACAGCGGCCTTTTTGTAGGCTTTCTGCGTGCAGACGACTTCAGCCATATACCCTGACCGGAGAAGTTCATGGAAGTGTTTTGTCGTAACCACATTCGGCGCTTCTTTATCTATTTCCATCCCCATTCTCGCGCTCTTTTCATTGGCCAAAGAACGGGGTGCCTTCACTAGGCTGCCCCGTTGTATAATGTTATAAATTGCATGACAAGTTATAACTTTTGCACTTGCACACTTTTTCTCGTGCGCTCACTGTTACGGAAAGAAGCCGCCACATCCAAGAGATTAAGGGGGCGAAAGTATGTCGGAGGCCAAATCATCACCTGCGCGATCTATTATAATCTTGTGCATCCTTGGGTGTTCAGATGCATCAGCGGAGACCTGCATTGCGCCGCTGCGTCCGTTTGCGCCACGAACGACCGCTACCGGACAGAAACCCCTTGCCAGAACCTGTGTGCCTAAAACGGTGGATTCCGCCGGTGACAAAAAAGGATGAGTTTTGACCGTTGAGCGCGGCATAGCGGACCTTCACCAATGGGCTGGCCACTGTCCGCAATGCGGACAAAGCCGCCTTACAGTGAAAACGGATGGGCGACCGCTTTTGGCCAATTCCACAATTCAGTGTTCTTACAGACAACCGATGTTAACGGCTTACGTCGACCATTGGTAGACGGGTGGCACATATGCCAGTTAGCCCTATGCTAACGACGGATGAAACAATGAGTATCGTCGGAACTGGGCAGAGCGCTTCTGCGGCAAGCTGCGAATACTGCAATCGCCATCTCAGGTTCCCTTTGGTGAATCGCTGCTAGAGTGCAAGCGCCTTCAGCAGGTCGTCTCTCTTGGCGTGCGATTTTGGAACGGAGTCCACGACCTGTCCGCGCTGCATAATGTGGAAATGGTCGGAGTTGAGGTACGCAAACTCGAAATTCTGTTCGACAAGGACGATTGCAAGATCGCCCCGATCTCGGAGCAGCTGGATAGTGCGGCCAATCATTTGGATGATATTAGGTTGAATGCCCTCGGTTGGTTCGTCCAGCAGAAGAACTTTGGGGCGGGCGATGAGTGCGCGGGCAATAGAAAGCTGCTGTTGTTGGCCACCGGACAGATCTCCGCCGCGACGGGTTTTCATTTCCGCCAGAACAGGGAAGAGGTCAAAGATGTCATCGGGGATCTTATGCTCAGATTTGGGCAGGCAGGCGAAACCTGTTTCAAGGTTCTCCTTGACGGTCATCAACGGGAAGATTTCGCGCCCCTGCGGAACATACCCAACGCCTGACCTAGCGGCTACGGCGGCACGTCCTGGCGGGATCGCTGTGCCATCCAATGTGATCGACCCACCCGAGAACGGATGCCGCCCCGCGATAGCCTTCAGAAGGCTTGTTTTACCAACCCCGTTGGTACCCGTCACGCAGGTGACCTGACCGACAGGCGCGTTCAGCGTGATTCCGGTCAGGATTTGGGACTGTCCGTATTTCAGGTTCAGATCTTCAATCGCCAGCATCGGTGCGCCCCAAATAGACATCTACGACCGTCTTGTTCTTTGTCACGTGATCCAACGACCCCTCGGCCAGTACCGACCCTTCGTGCAATACCGTGACCTTGCAATTCAGCCGCCGAACGAACTCCATGTCATGTTCGACCACGATCACTGCGCGGGTTTTGGCCGCCTTCTTGAGGATGCCGGTCGTGTGTTCGCGTTCATGGGCCGTCATGCCGGCGGCGGGTTCATCGACCAACAGCAAACGCGGCGACTGGGCCAGCAGCATTCCGATCTCAAGCCACTGCTTCTGCCCGTGGCTCAGCTCGCCCGCGGGGCGGGTCAGCTGGTCTGTCAGGTTAATCTCGCCAGCAATTTCTTCGATCCGCTCGGCGCCCGAAGGCGTCTTGCGATAAAGCAGGACCGAGAAAACACCGCGGGGGTTTTTCAGGGCCATCGCCAGGTTTTCGCGCACAGTCTGGGCTTCGAAAACGGTCGGTTTCTGAAACTTACGCCCAATACCGAGGCTAGCGATTTCGCTTTCGGACATCCCGATGAGCGAGCGGCTGTCATCCCCGAAAAGGATGCGCCCTTCGTCCGGTTTTGTCTTGCCCGTTACGATGTCCATGAAGGTAGTTTTGCCAGCCCCGTTCGGCCCTATCACGGCGCGCAGTTCAGGTTCGCCGATTTGAAGGCTCAGGTTTGTGATGGCCTGAAACCCGTCAAAATTCTTGGAGATCCCGGACATTTCAAGAAGTGTACTCATGATTTTCGCACCAATTTGTCAAACAGCCCGCCGATGCCCTTGGGGGCAAACAGTGTGACCAGTGCGAACGTCACGCCCAGCAGCACCAGCCACCAATCCACCCACTGTATCTTGTAGAAGCCTAGGTCGATATCCGGTGCCCCGCCGCCCGTGAACCAACTGGAGAGCAATGACACCAACGCCGCACCGATCACCGCGCCATACAGTCGTCCGCGACCGCCAATCGCCACCCAAACAGCGAGGTAAATCGACGCGATCGGTGCAACCTCGGCGGGGTTAATGATCCCGGCTTGCGGGTAATAGAGTGCGCCTGCAATACCTGCGACGATCGCCGTAATCGTGAAGACGAACAGTTTATAGTTCTCGACGTGATAGCCCAGAAAGCGAACGCGGGACTCATCATCGCGGATGGCTTGAATGATGTTGCCCAGCTTGCTGTCGGTGATCCAAGCAAACAACACATACCCCAAGGCGAGGGCCGCAGCGGATGCAAGAAAGAAAATGAGTGAGATCACATCCTGTCCGCTGTCGGCAAAGCCCGGAATGTTCTGCAAGCCTGACAGTCCGTTGTTGCCCCGCAATCCGCTGTCGTTCTGGAACAGGTAAAGCGCCAGCGCCAATGTCATGGCCTGCGTGAGGATCGACAGGTAAACCCCCGTGACACGGCTTCGAAAGGCAAGCCAGCCGAACACCAACGCCAGCAGTCCCGGAACCAGCACAACAAAAGTGAGCTGTATCAACAGGCTGTCGGCAAACATCCAGATGGCAGGGAAGTCTGACGAGCCGACGACGCCAAAGATCTGATTGCCGATCGCATCGGTGACTTCTTGCTGGGTCGGAGGAATGACCTGCCCCGCGAGGCTTTGTGCAACGATCAGTTCGGTTCGGGCATACATCAGCCACATGCCGATAGCATAGCCGCCGATGCCAAAGAACGCGAAATGGCCCAAGGACAGGATCCCGCAATAACCCCACACCACGTCCATCGCTATCGCGATGAGGCAAAAGCACAGCGTTTTGCCAAGTGTCTTGACGAAGGAGGTCGAGATAAGGCCCGCGCCCGTGGCTTCGGACATCACTGTGACAATGACAGTGAACAGCGCAAGGGCGGCCAGAAAGTAAAGCACCGACGGGTTGCGCGCGATGAAGGATTTGCGAGGGGTGTGTGTTTGGGTCATGGGATCAATCCGCTGCCGCCCGACCCTTTGGAGCGACTATGCCCTTGGGTCGGAACTGAATGAACAGGATGATGAACAGAATCATGTAGGTCTGCGCGGCCAGCGTGTTGGACGGGTTCAACCACTCGATCCCTTTTTGCAGGAACCCGATCAATCCGGCCCCAGCCAAAGTGCCAAAAACCGATCCGACGCCTCCGACAACGACCGTCATAAAGCTTTGTACGATATAGTTTGCACCCATCTCGGATGTGACTTGTGCATAAAGACCAATGCCGACCCCCGCGACCCCCGCAATGCCGGAGCCGAGCCCGAAGGTCATCATGTTGATGCGGTCCGGGTTGATGCCCATAGAGGCGGCCATGCCCGGATTCTGTGTCACTGCACGCACTTCCAAGCCAAGCCGCGTGCGTTTGAGGATAAACAGTAGCAAGCACAGGAATACGATTGCCAACACGAAAATCGCAATGCGGATGTAGCTGATCTGGATCACGTCCGAGATCACCAGCGCCCCGCCCAGCCATTCAGGTGATGTCAGCGGGCGGGCCTGCGTCCCGAAAATGTTCTTGGCGATCTGCTGGAGCGCGATCGAGATGCCGAAGGTCGCGAGCAAGGTCTCGAGCGGGCGGTGATAAAGATGCCGGATCACGAGACGTTCCATGGCGACCCCCGCCCCAAAGGTCACCGCGAAGGCCAGCGGCAGGGCAATCATCAGAGAAATCGTGTAATCGGGCACGAAAAGCTGCACGACATAGCCGGTGTATGCCCCCATCATGATGAATTCTCCGTGGGCCATGTTGATGACGCCCATTTGGCCAAAGGTAATCGCCAGGCCGATCGCGGCCAGGAAATAGATTGACGCCAGCGACAGCCCGTCAAGTGTGAGGTCGACTGTCTGCTCAAGCCCCACACGTGTCTCTACTGTGTCGAGCGTGGCGCGGGCGGCGTCAGTGATGGTGGTGTCGGGTTCGTTGTAGTCTTCATAGAATGTGAAGCTCGACAGCGTTGCGGCCACGTCTGCTTGCGTGACGAGTGGCGGAACAAGGCCGTCGGCGGCCAGCGCAGCGTAAGCCTGCGCGCGCATGGCGTCGACGCCAAGCTGCGCGATCGGCACGCCTCCGACACGGCCATCGACGATATTGCCCTCGAGCGCGGTCCGTATGTCGCCGGGTGACACCAGGGGCGGGGCCAAATCAGCCTCGACGAGTTCAGAGTAGAAGGCGGCGGGATCACTCGAAGAATCGAGGAGGCGGGCGATATTGCCGTTCGGCTCGCCGTCGGTAACGTTAGTGGTAGTGGACAGGATCTGGCTCAGAACCGCGCGCGCTTCGACAGAGGTGTCGGACGACAGACTTTTAATCGCGGCAACGCGGTCTGCCGTGTCCTCCCCAAAACGCGCGGTCAGGAAATTGATCAACTGCGCCTTGCGCGCACGGATGGCGGAGTCGGATTCACCCTCAAGCGAGGCTTCGAGCAAGGGCAACTGGCTGGCATCTGCCCGCCTGCCGATGCTTTCGAGTGCGGACCGGCGCCTGTCGGGGTCGGGGTCGGTCAACTGGAACTGCACCAGTGCGGACCCGATCACACGGCGGACGCCGCCGTTAGGGCGCAACTGGGTTAATCCTTCAGGGGCGGCTGACGTCTCCTCGCCAGAGTCCAGATCGGTCAGCGCAATTGTATCACCATTCTCCTCACCGAAATAGAACAAGCCGGTCGCATCATTCTGCCAGACATTTTTCTCGGCCCATTTTTCCAGAAAAACGGACGCCTGCGGCGATCCGAGGTCGGCCAGATCATCCAGCACCACACTGACTGAATTACGCGAGGGAGAAGCCACCTCTTCGGCGTGGGTCTGCAAAACAGATTGCAGGTCCTGCGCCGCCGCCAGGCCGACGGATACCACAAGCCAGACAAGACTGAGCAGAACACGGATCATGGGAAACTTTCGGTGAAGGTCTTCAAGGGCCGCCCCGAACGCCAAGACGTCCGGGGCGACGAGGAAATCAGTAGTTCGAGGTCAACTGAACGCAGGTCTCGGTTTCGGTGTTATACATACCGCAGCCGAGGTCTTTCCAATCCGAGGTCAGAACAGCGGATTCGGGCAGAAAGTCTGTCCAGGCATCGCCGGGGACTTCTTCGGTCTGGCTGATAATGTCGAACTGGCCGTCCGCTGTTATCTCACCGATGAGCACAGGCTTGGCGAGGTGGTGGTTGGGCAACATGACCGCCGTGCCACCTGTCAGGTTCGGGAATTCTTGCCCGTACATGGCATCGCGCACCGCATCGACGTCGGTGGTTCCAGCCTCTTCGACAGCGTTCACCCACATGTTGAAGCCGATGTAGTGGGCCTCCATCGGGTCATTTGTAACGCGATCTTCGCCCATAGCTGCTTTCCACGCAGCGACCCATTCGTCGTTTAACTCGGATTCGGCAGACTGAAAGTAGTTCCACGCCGCAAGGTGGCCTACCAGATCGGAGGTATCGAGACCCGAAAGCTCTTCTTCACCGACCGAGAAAGCCACAACCGGAATGTCATCTGCCGAAATGCCGGCGGCGGCCAACTCTTTGTAGAAACCGATATTGGCATCGCCGTTAATGGTCGAAATCACGCCAACCTGAGAACCATCGGAGCCCAATTCAACCACATCCGCCACGATGGTGGACCAGTCAGAATGCCCGAACGGCGTATAGTTGACGAATATGTTCTCTTCGGGAATGCCCGCGTCGATCAGGTATTGTTCAAGGATATTATTGGTGGTCCTGGGGTAGACATAGTCAGTGCCGAGCAGAGCGAATTTCTCGACCCCCAGTTCCTTCAAGAAATAATCCGTTGCGGGAATGGCTTGCTGATTGGGAGCTGCGCCCGTGTAGAACACATTACGCGAGGATTCTTCGCCCTCATACTGAACGGGGTAGAACATCAGCCCGTTAAGCTCTTCCAGAACCGGCAGCGCGGATTTTCGGGAGACGGACGTCCACGACCCGAAGATCACGTCAACTTCGGAGACGGTCAGCAGTTCGCGCGCCTTTTCCGCGAACAACGGCCAGTCGGAGGCCGGGTCAACCACGACTGCTTCAATCTGACAGCCAAGCAGACCGCCTGCTTCGTTTTGCTGCGCAATCAGCAATTCCATTGTGTCCTTCAGCGTGGTTTCAGAAATGGCCATCGTGCCGGACAGCGAGTGCAGCACGCCGACTTTGATCGGATCAGTGCAATCCTGCGCTGCGGCTGATCCTGCGATCAGCAGTGCGGCCGTCGCACCAAGTGACGTTTTGGTAGAAAGTTTCATCTGGGCATCCCCCTAAGGCGTGCGCCACAACCGGTTCACCTTGACGACACGACATCAAAGTACCAAGTCTTGACGACACAGCGTTTGCTGTAGCTGCGGGCGGGGTGGATCCTGCAAGATTGTCCCGTCCGTAGTGCTTCTTTCTGAAGCTGTCTTAAGGTCAATTCTTAGTCGGTTAGGCTTACAAGCCCTCAGGTAGTGGAAATTGCTGCGCCGCAGAACGGCCGCCTAATTTGCAGGCAGTTTTATTGACAGCTCCCAAAATTTAGGCACCAGACCTAACTTATTTTTCGTGCGAATCCGTAATGGCCAGATTTGACTAATCGGGAGCAATCCGTTCTGAGCATGACCCAGACAGAAAGCTTCCACCGACAAGATGTTCGCTTAGCAAACCCTTGGGCCGTCCGCGACGAAAGTCCGCTTGGGCTGCGCGGGGCAATCCTGCCCTTGACTACCAATGGTCCAAAGGCTGCTCTCCCGATACAGCCACCCAAGGCCTTATGTGTATTGCGAAATCGGTTTGGCTTCCTAAGATGCACTGGGAGGAATGGGCATGTTGCCAGAACATTTCATCGGTGGCTGCGCGTGCGGCGCAATCCGATACAGGTCCTAAGGTGTTCCCCGCTACATGGGGAATTGCCATTGCCGTGATTGCCAGCGGGCCACTGGAAGTGCATATTTCCCGGCTGTCTTGGTGAAACGGGCTGATTTCAAACTCGAAAAAGGGAAACCAAAGTGGTTTGAGCGCCGAGCGGATCGCGGCCATGCGATGCTTCGCGGCTCCTGTTCTGACTGTGGTTCACCGCTGTTCCTGATCAACAAGGCAAGTGAAGGGGCTGTCATCCTGTTCGCCGGCAGTCTTGATGATCCGAGCTGGTATGCGCCAAGCCGTGACATCTACGTCAATAGCGCACAGCCGTGGGATAAGATGGACCCCCATCTCCCGAAATCAGATGGAATGCCCACCTGACTTTGCAAATGTCGCTGTTTTTGTCGGGATCAGTCGTAAGCCGTCATTCGCGCAGGACGCAGCATCCGTCTCTTTGGGCTCGAACCGGGATTTCGCCGCACGGTCACGAACGACCGCTACCGGACAGAAACCCCTTGCCAGAACCTGTGTGCCTAAAACGGTCGTTTTTGGCAGGGTGCGGGATGTGAAGCGGACCTATACGAACAAGCTCGCTAATGGCCGCAGTGCGGGACTAAGCACCATTTCGCTGCGGCTGCGCCAGTGGCCGCTTCAGCTCAATCCGAAAAAACGGTTAAACCTAGAGAACCCACAAGGGAATGCTTTCCCCCGCTGCAGGCTACATCACTCACCGCTGTATCAATTGCGGCGCATCGGCATCCCCAAGGGCCATTTCGGGCAGCCAAGTGATAAGCTGAGGAAACGAGATCAGCGCCGCGATCAATGCAATCTCAATGGCAACAAGGGGTACCGCTCCGCGATAGATATCAGACAGATTGATACCCTTCGGTGCGGCCATCTTGGCAAAGAACAGGGCATAACCGAAAGGGGGCGTCAGAAAAGACGTCTGCAACGCCAAGGCTATCAGGCCAGCGATCCAGATTTGTGCAAAGTAGGCAGAGCCGACGTGATCTGCGAAGTCGAGCTCTGAAATAATCGGCATCAGTACGGGTACAAAGACCAGCAGCACCTCGATCCAGTCAAAAACAAACCCA
>TARA_R110002074_G_scaffold8250_2_pt1 | contig 24989 bp, 17 predicted proteins | sample TARA_R110002074 | Tara Oceans TARA_R110002074 (sample SAMEA4397215) | marine metagenome | biome: Polar Biome; feature: [MIX] marine epipelagic wind mixed layer (ENVO:01000061); material: water (ENVO:00002006), including particulate matter (ENVO:01000060) such as... | depth 10-100 m | reverse complement strand
TGCCAAAAAACAGCATTTGGATTATAACACTTTATTGGAAGAAGAAGCTATAAAGAATTTATACAGTTACCAATATGTGTTCAACATATGATAAATATACTAATATTAATGTAGCCTTTGGATGTCTAAAAGATGTCCAAAGGTTTTATTAAAATAATCACACTCATTTTTAAAATCTGACGTTCAAAAACAAACATTTATTAAAATTCATTTTTTTTAATATCAAAACCACTTGTTTGAAACCAATCCACGTTTGAGTTTTAACCCCTAATCCCATAACTTTAAAATAGCAGAAATGCCCAGGAAAAGCAACAGACTTTTTAGTCAGGTTGTTTGAAAATTTTGTTCGCTAAAGCGAACGAAATCGATAAGCAAGAGGGTAACCCGCTTCGCGAGGTTACGATAATTTAAAAATTCATAATATACTGAAAATCAGATTATTAAAAACAGTATGTAAATTATTAAGAGCGGTTTTGGACTCGTTTTTAGAGTAAAAATGCGTTCAGCCCAGTAAAACCAACACCTTTTTAGAGTAAAAATGGATCGAGGACACGAAAAAGAGGCATTTACTACCATAAGTTTTAAATGTGCAACGGCTAAAAAATTTAGGGCTTTTAGTAAAAAAATGGGAGCGTCTAATTCGATGACTTTGTTGCTCATGATAGAGTTTTTTGAAAGCAATGGCATCTCTCCAAAGGAATCCATTGGACCACAGATGCAAACCCTAGAAAGCCTCATCAAAAAAAGGATTAATGGGGTGATTGCCATCATGAAGGACATCGAGAAAAACCAAACCAAACCCACAGTCGCCATGATGCAATCCTTATTTAAAGAAGCTGAACCTAAAAAGAAACCCTTGCTTATGAAAAAAGAGACCAAAAAGAAGAAGCAATCAATCCTTAAAAAATAATAAAAACCTAACCTATGTATATCAGTATTTCAGCCCAAACATTGGGCAACAACTTTTCACAAAGTGTTTCCGATTTTGTGGACTATCTGGAGAAAGAGAACCAAGGTGTTATTCTTGAAGAACAGGAACATTTTTTTAATCAATATGGTGATGAGTTCTCAACTAAAGACGTCATAAAAGATATCGATGGCAACACAGCAAAATTAAAAAAAATCGAACCTAAATTTTATTCCATCACCGTAAGTCCGAGCCAGCGCGAATTAAAACAATTACAAAATACAGATTTAAAACACTACACTCGTGAATTGATGAAAGATTATGTCAGCGCTTTTAATCGTGAAATCAATGGCAGACCTATTACCATCAACGACATTAAATATTATGCTAAAATTGAACTCACAAGACACTTTAAAGGCACAGATAAACAGGTTATGGAAAATCAACCTTTTGCATCTAAAATCCTAAAACTTAAACAGGATATTAGAAAAATAGAGCGAGGTACTTTAGAAGGAAGTGTCCAAAAGAAGGAGCAGCAAATAGCCAAACTGGAACGGAGTGTACCACACCAACAAAATGGCAAACGTATTTTGCAGGGCATGAATAAGGCAGGTAACCAAAGTCATATCCACATTATTGTCAGCCGCAAGGATGCGTCCAATAGGGTAAGCCTATCCCCAGGAAGCAAATACAAGGCTTCTAATGTCATGATTGATGGGAAATTGGTGAAACGTGGTTTTGACAGGGATATCTTTTTTTCCAAAGCCGAAAAAACCTTTGATAAGACTTTTGTATACAAACGTAACTATGCAGAATCCTACAAAGCCAAGAAAGCGTTTATCAAAAATCCCAATGCTTATTTCTCAGCGCTCATGGGATTACCAACCCATGAAAAAGCCTTGGCTTTTAAAATTCTTGGAAAGGCGGGCGTTCCAATTGCCAGTATTCCAACGAATCAAGTACAGCTTGCACTAAAAGCCATCAGAACCTTAAAACGCGGTATCGATATCGCCATAAAATCAGGGTCTATTGGAATCTAATCATTCATTAAAAAAACAAATATTATGCAATCTTTTAATCTCACAATCATTTTACTGACCCTACTCACAACATCTGTTCTTTTTTATGCGCTTTATAAACTGTCCAGGTATGCTTTTGCCCTGAATTTAGTATTGCTCCTGAGTGGTTTTGGAATCCTTTTTTTGACAGCTCCGACATTTCTAAATAAGACTGCCCTTGCTGTTGGATGCCCCTTATTGCTTATCAATTTAGTTATGTATGTGTTCCTTCATCAAAGGGAGAATTCGCAGCCTTCCGAAAAAATGTATCGAGTACATTTCAAACTAAAACGAGGCAAGCTGGTAATTCAGAATATTAAACGAGGTGCTTCTATTATCGGAGCTGCTGGAAGCGGAAAAACTGAAAGTGTGGTTTATAATTTTATGCAACACTTTAGCAAACAGGGGTTTTCAGGTGTTATTCATGATTATAAGGATTTTGAAATCACCGAAATGGCATATCCGCTTTTTAAGGTACAAGACATCCCTTTTTATATCATTTCATTTGATACCATCTACCACCGTGTGAATCCCATTGCAGCACGGTATATGGAAAATGAGGAGAGTGTCAATGAAGTGTCCCGCGTTTTATTGGAAAATTTACTGGAACAAAAGGAATCGGGAACTAATACTTCAGGCAAGTTCTTTACAGATGCTGCTGAAGGGATTATAGGTGGGCTTATCTGGATTCTTAGAACTAACCATCCGGAGTATTGCACCCTACCACATTTGATTGCCATCTATCAATATTTGGATACCGAAAGTCTCATAACCCTTTTGGAATCTGATTTGACCTCAAAAGGAATGGCGAATGCCTTTATTAGTGGTAAGGGTTCTGACCGTCAAACGGCAGGGGTAAAAAGCACCCTATCCAATGCCTTAAAAAAGATCAGTTCAAAACAGGCTTTCTTAACGCTATCGGCTGACGACGTGCCTTTGGATATTAACGGGCAGGAAAAAGCGGGAGTGATCTCCGTGGTTAATAATCCTAAATTGGAAACTGCTTTTGCACCACTAATTGCTACTGTCATGCATACCATTACCAAGCAAATGAGTGTGCGACATCGAAAACCTTCTTTTTTATTGATGGAAGAAGCATCAACTATTAGGCTTTTGAACATGCAACGTATTCCTGCTACCCTAAGAAGCTACAATATTGCAACTATCTATGTGATGCAGGACAAGGTTCAAAATGATATTATGTATGGCGATAAAGTGAGTAAAGCGATATTGAGCAACCTCTCCTATCAATTTTTTGGAAAAGTGAATGACCCTGATACAGCAAAATATTATGAGCGCTTTTTTGAACTCATTAAAATGAAAACCACCAGTATCAATAAAGGAAATAACCTAAACTTTGATACAAGAGTGACCAAAGGAGAAAAGGAAGTCTCAAAAGTAAGAGCTGATATTTTCTTTAAGCTAAAACCTGGTGAATTTATAAGTTTTGCTGATGGCAATGACCAAAGAGTACAATTCAAACTACAAGATATTACAAAGAAATTGCCAAAATCAAAAAAATATTCAAAGAAAGATATTCAAAGGAATTTTAAACGGATTCATCGCGAGACTCAATCGCTATTTAATAAATAATTTATTAGCTAATAAAAGTTGGAAAAATATAAGTTTTATTAAACTATAAATTAAATGGTTTTTATACTTTACAACAAAGTATGGGGTATTTAGATAACCTTTTTGGGAGAAAAATGTTTGTATTATCCTTAATTATTTAACTTTTTAAACTCCCTGAGTTTAAATATTCGCTAGGAGTCATATTAAATTGTTTTTGAAAATTTCTAAGGAGTGTTATTTGAGAATTATAGCCAACCATATCTGCTATTTCATAAATTTTGTAATCTCCTGTCTTTAAGTATTCAGCAGTCCTTTTTAAACGAGTAATATTTATTAAATCATTTGGACTAAGATTAGAAATATTTTTGATTTTTCGATAAAGTGTAGACTTACTCATATTCATCAATTCAGCAAGTTTTTCAACATTTAAATTACCATCTGACATATTATCGTAGATGGCTTTATCTAGTTTGTTAATGAATAATTCATCAGTTCTTGTATGAGCAATACTTTTAACATGGGCTAAGGGAGAACTTGAATAATGCTCTATAATATTTTCTCTATTTTGCATAAGATTACTGATTTGTGCTTTTAAATGATCCATGGAAAATGGTTTGTCAATGTAAGCATCAGCACCAGACTCTAAACCTTCAATTCTTGCCGTTAATGAACTTTTTGCAGTTAATAGTATAATGGGAATGTGACTTGTCTCAATGTTTGTTTTAATTTTTTCACAGAATTCAAAACCATCCATCCCTGGCATCATTACATCACTTACTATTAATTGCACATTTTCATTGTTCAATATTTCGATAGCAAGACTTGCGTTAATTGATTTGATTACATTATAGTCAGTCATTAAATCATTGGCCAAAAATTCTAATAAATCTGTATTATCTTCAATTAGTAATATTTTAGGTTTGTCATATGGCATTGATTCAGATTGAAAATCATCTAGTTTTTTATCCTTGTCAAGACTTATCGACTCAAATAATTTTAATTCGTATTCTTGATGTATCGGTAATTCAAGAATAAAGGTATTCATTTGAGAATCTTTAAAATCTAACCACAAGCTACCTTTATGAAGTTCTACTAAAGAATAAGCTAGAGAGAGTCCAATGCCAGTGCTTGAATTGTTATGACCATTTATTTCTGCAGCTGTGAAAAACGGTTGGAATATTTTTTCTTTTAAATGATGAGGAATAATATCCCCATCGTTTTTAAACCTAACTTCAAATACATCCTCACTTTTATGCAAGGAGACTATTATTTTTTTATCAGCATATTTAATAGCATTACTGAAAAGGTTACTTAATATTTTTTTTAGAGCCTCTAGATCTACATAAGCATAAAGATCATCTACTTCTAGATCAAGTTTGAAGTCGAAATTTTTGTTTTGAATTGTTGGACTAAATCGGGTATGAATATTTTTTATTAATTCTGAAATATTGCATTCAACAAAAGTTAGGCTCGCCCCTTCTAATTCAGCTTTTCTAAAATCCAATAGTTGATTAATCAAATCTAATAGACGTGAAGTATTTTTGTCCATTATTGAAAGGTTATTCATAAGATCCTTATCATAATCACTTTTTTTAAGTATTTTTTCGAGAGGATTTTTTATTAGAGTTAATGGTGTCCGAATTTCGTGTGAAATATTTGTAAAAAAGTCAATTTTAGCTTCATATAGTTCTTTCTCTTTTTGCCTATTCAATTCAGAGATAATTTGATTGTTCTTAGCTTTTACTTTTGAATGATAGACTTTTAGAAGAAAATAAATCATAAAGAAAATGATTAAAATATAGATTATATAGGCAAAGTTACTTTTCCAAAAAGGAGGTAGTACATTTATTTTTAATTCTGATGATTCTTCACTCCATATACCATTGTTGTTTTGTGATTTAATCTTAAAATTATAAGATCCGGGAGCTAGCCCCGTAAATGAAACACTATGATCTTTATTCAAATAAACCCAATCATCATTAAGCCCTTCAAGTTTATACCAATAATGCGTCATTTCAGGAGCATTAAAACTAAGTGCAGCAAAATCAATCTTTATTGATAAGTCTGTAGGTTCAAGAATGATTCCATCCAGAGATGATATAGATTTTGTTTTATCTGTTTTAAACTCATTATTATTAATTACTACATCTGTTATGTAAATAGGCGGTTTATATTTGTTTGTAACAAAATCTTTTGGATTAAAACTTATCATACCATCTACACTACCAAAATACATTCTACCATCCTTATCTTTATAGGCTGAATGGTAATTAAATTGATCACTTAACAATCCGTTTGCTTTTGTGTATACTTTTATATTTTTAGTAACAGGATTAAACTCTACAAGCCCTTTGGAGGTACTTATCCACAAAAAATGTTTCTCATCTTCGAGAATTGAATAAGTAACGTTACTTGGCAATCCATCTTTAGTTGTATAATTTTTAAATTCATTTTTTTCTATATCATATTCATTTAATCCATTTTCTGTGGTAATCCATATATTATTATTACTGTCTTGAAAAATTCCGTTAATAGCATTGCTACTAATACTGTTTGGGTTTTCATTATCACATTTATATACTTTATTGGTTTTTGTTTTGAGATTAAAAGAGAAAAGACCATCCCAATATGTTCCTGCCCATAGAGTTCCATTATTATCTTCAAGTAATGAAGTGTAAAAATAACCTTCAGGAAACGCCTTGATAGTATAGAAATTATTCTTGTTTGAGTCATATAACTGTATACCAGAAGACGTAATAGCAAAAGTTTCTTTTTTTTTGTTTTCATAAAAAGCAAAAACAAAATTGCTCGAAATGTTTCCATTAGAAGATGTACTATACCTATTTATAATTTCACCCGTTTTGATATCCATAATATCAAGACCATGTTCAAAAGTTCCGATCCAAAGTTTATCATTCTTTATTAGCAATCCATGTATATTATAATGTGAAATAGATTTATTACTATTAGAAGGTATATAATTAGTAAAAATGTTTGTCTTGAGATTCAATTTATTTAGACCTGCGTCTTCTGTTCCAATCCATAAATTGTTATTGGAGTCTGAGCGAATTTCTCTAACGGCATTTCCACTAATTGAATTCTCTCCTGTTTTTGGAAAATATTTTTTAAAAGGCGTATATTGTTTTGGGTAATAATTAATTCCACCAAAGTAGGTGCTAATCCAAACCCCTTCTTCTTTATCAACAGTTAAAGAATAAATTGCATTATCTGATAATGAATAGGGACTATTATAACTTTTTTTAAAATTCACGTTAGTAGAATCGATCATATTATAAATAAATAGACCCGATTCAGTAGCTACCCATAATTGGTTGTCTGCTTTTTTTGCAAAATCTCTAACATAAAGCGGGGTTTCACGAGTTAGCCGTATGTTTTTTATTTTATTATTCTTATTGTTATAAATAATGGCACCATTATTTTGAGTTCCAATTAATATTTCGTCATTATTGAACGCAGAAATTTTGCTAATTATAATTGGTTGATTGTTTTTTGTTTTTACTTTAATTTCATTTTTTTCAAAAGAGTTAGTTTCTTTAATATATTTAAATAATACATTTTGGAAAGCAACCCAAATATGTCCATCTGGAGTTTTAGTAATTTCCTCCACTCTTAACAAACTTTCGGAATAGATTTCACTTTTCTTAGTTTTGATATTGTATTTGTATAAAGTTGATCCTGCTATGAACCAAATATTTCCCTCATTATCACTTTCAATATCTAAGATTGGGGTGTCCGAAGAAGTTTTAATTAGTTCGAAATTATCACTAATTTCATCATAAATATATAAACCACTATCAGTTCCAACAAAAAGGATTTTATTATATTCATAGATGCATTCAATAAAATTACTACCTAAGCTTTTAGCACTATTAATTTCCTTTCTATATTGTTTAAATCTATACCCGTCAAACCTGTTTAACCCATCTTTAGTTCCAAACCATAGGAAACCTCTACTATCCTGTAAAGAACATAATACTGTATTGTGTGATAATCCATTTTCGACTTTATAGTGCCTAAAATAGAGCTCCTGAGCTTGAACTAAGTTAATTTGAAACACTATAATTAACAAATAAAAAAATACGGGTCTGGACATTTTTGATATTTTTTTAAATTTATGAATAAATTCAATACCAGTTTATTTCATTCTTTTACTATTCGTGTCATTATTGAATATTTGACATTATTATTCATGTTATTGAATCGTTTTATTAAAATAATGAAACAAAAAAAATACAATTGTTATCTCTTAATGAATAACATTGTATAATGAAATTTAGCAAAAATCGATTAATACTTAAAAGCTAAAGTAAAAACTAAACTAATTTATGATGAAAAAAAAACTAACTTTTTTATTATTTGTTTTGTGTATGGCTGGATATTCACAAAGTCAAATTAATCTTTCAGGAACTGTAAAAGATTCTGAAGGCAACCCTCTACCAGGTGCTAACATATTGGTAGTAAATTCCAATATTGGAACATCTTCTGATTTCGATGGGAATTTTATATTGAATAATATAAACTCAAATGCTGAAATATCATTTAGTTATGTTGGTTATAAAACGCAAATTTTACGTTTAAACAATAAAACAGAATTAAACATTATACTAGAATTTGATAGTAATTATTTAGACGAAATTGTGGTAATAGGTTATCAGTCTATTAAAAGGAAAGATCTTACTGGAGCAACCTCAGTAATAGACCCTGAAACGTCCAATAAAAACATTAGTAACTCCTTAGCCGAATCTCTACAAGGCTTAACATCAGGTGTAACAGTTAGAAATGGAGGTCAACCTGGTCAAAATGCACAAATTGAGATTAGAGGAGCAGCAAGTTTTGTTAACTCTAACCCTTTATATGTTATAGATGGTATGATTGCCGATGCAAACCAAACTATAAACAATAACGATATTGAATCTATCCAGATTTTAAAAGATGGTTCTGCTGCTGCAATATATGGTTCAAGAGCTGCAAATGGGGTTATAATCATTACCACCAAGTCAGGTAAAAGCGGACCGATGAAAGTGTCTGTTTCAGCTATAACTGGTATTCAAGAAATTCCAAAAACTTGGGATTTGATGAATAATACTGAATTTGCTGAAATGCAAACAACAAGTTACACTAATTCGGGCTTAACTCCCCTTCCATCTGTAGGTTCTAATTTTAACCCTAATATTAACACAGATTGGCAAGATCAAATTATTAGAACAGGAAATACTATGGACTTAAATGTCTCTGCTTCTGGAGGTGGTGAAAATTCTACTTATTTTGTTTCAGGCAGTCATTTTGAAAATAAAGGTGTTTTAATTGGTCGCTCATTTCAAAGATCCACGTTAAGGATTAATACTGAATTTAAAAGAGGAAAAGTGACTATAGGAGAAAACATTCTGCTTTCAAATTCTAATACAAGACAACCTTTGCCTTCATTTGATACTGGTAATCCTTTTTTCGATATGGCTGTTATGTTACCCGTAATACCAGTAAGAGGTGACGAGTTTATTAATGACCAAAACCCAGGAGGATGGGGTATTGGAAATGTAGATGCAGTCACTTTTGCAAAAAACCAAGTAGCGGTGACGGATATTCTTCGAGAAAAAATAAATTTTGCAAAAATTGTAGGTAATGCATTTGTAAAGGTTGACCTTTTAGAAGGTCTTTCATATAAATTTAATGCAGGTATTGAGGCTAGCTTTGATTTTTCTAAAGGAATTAGACGTGACGGAATAACACAATTTAATGGAGCTCAAAGGCCTAGTTTTATCGCTGATAATAGATCCAGATATGCTAGTTTTTTAATGGAGCATACTCTTAACTTTAACAAAAAATTTGGGAATCACAATATTAATGGTGTAGTAGGGATTTCAGATCAACAAACTAAAAGAGATTTTTCATTAGCCATTAGAAGTGATATTACTGAATTAGATAATCAAATATTTACCGAAATAAACTCAACAACTGGAACTCCAAATAGTGAAGGAGCTATAACGGATGATTTTAGAACATTCGGGTATTTAGGTAGAATTAATTATGATTATGACAGTAAATACTACTTAACACTAACAGGAAGGTTAGATCAAGACAGTCGTTTTAGCAAAGATAATAATACTGGTTTTTTTCCATCTATAGCAGGTTCTTGGAGAATTAGTAAAGAAGATTTCTTTGATGTCCCTTGGGTAAATGATTTAAAGGTTAATGCTTCATATGGTGAATTAGGTATTGTAACTTTAGGATCTTTTGATTGGCAAGGTACTATAAATAATAATACGAGAGCTATTTTAGGCAATGTAGCTCAAGTAGGCTCTTACCAAGCGTCTTTAGTTAATCCAGATTTGAGATGGGAAAATCGAAAAACCCAAAATTTCGGATTAGAAACATCGTTATTTAATAGTCGTTTAAAGTTGTCACTAGCATATTATAACTCACTTTCAGAAGACGCGTTAGTAACCAATTTACCTATTGCTTTATATCTAGGTAATTTAGGAGGAAGTCCTCCAGTTAATGCTGGATCTATAAGAAATTCGGGATTTGAATTTGAAGCATCCTATGTGAACTCTAGCAATGAAGTAAAGTGGAATGTTGGATTCAATTTGACAACTATAAAAAACCGCGTTGAAGAAGTTGGAAACCGAGGAGCTGGAATTGACTATATACAGACAGCGTTAACTAGGTCAAAAGTAGGACAGCCATTAGGTCAATGGTATCTATTAAAAACCGATGGTATTTTCCAAAGTCAAGCAGAAATTGACGCGCATTCATTAAACGGTAATCCTATTCAACCATTTGCACAACCCGGTGACATTAAGTTTATTGATACTGATGGAGATGGAAGCATAACTGATGAAGACAGAGATTTCAGTGGTTCTTCACCTTGGCCAACATTACAAACAGGATTACAGTTTGGAGCCAATTATAAAAACTTTGATTTAAGTTTACAATTCATCGGCATCTTTGGTAACGAAATTTTCAACAGTGTTAGAAGTGAGCTTGACTCTTATCAAAACACCAACTTTAGAAGAGACATAAACCCATGGACAACAACAAATACAAATACTAACGACCCAAGAATAGGAGTTGCTACTGGAGACCAAGGGTTAGTGGATAATGCTAGATTTAATTCTGATAGGTGGTTGGAAGATGGTTCATATATTAGATTAAGAAACGTGCAAATAGGATACAACTTTGATGATACTTTTTTAAACAAAATAGGAATGTCTGGTTTAAGAATATATGCAAGTGGTCAAAACCTATTTACAATTACAGATTATTCAGGATTAGATCCAGATGTTCAAGGAAATGGAATTTTGGAGAGAGGTGTAGATGCTGGAAATTGGCCCTCTAGTAGAATATTTTCACTTGGACTAAATGTAGAATTTTAAACTTAAAAATCATGAAAAAAATATTATTATTATTATTATTATTCGTAATTAGTTTTTACTCTTGTGAAGACGAGCTAGATATAACAAATCCAAACGAAGTAACAAATGAAAGTTTTTGGTTAAATGAATCAGATGCCATTAAGGGTATTAATTCATGCTATAGTACACTTCACCGTGGTGGATTTTCAAGATGGCAACCAATGTTATATGATCTTCGATCTGATGTTGGAGCAAGTTTTAGTCCATGGAATGAATTAGCAAATGCCTTGAATAATTTCATACAACCAAATTCTAATTTTGGTCCTATGGTTGATGTATACTTTGATAACTATGTTGGCGTATTTAGAGCTAATCAAGTAATAGCCAATGTACCAAATATAGCTATGGATGAAAATTTGAAATCTAGAATATTAGGTGAAGCCTATTTTTTTAGAGGGATGCATTATTATCATTTAGCAAGTCTATGGGGTAATGTTGTTTTGCAATTAGACCCTTCAGCCCCAACGGACGTCAATCCAACATCCTCTGAATCTGAAGTTTGGAATCAAGTTATTAGTGATTTAGTAGAAGCCTTTAACAGATTGCCAGTAAACTACAGTGATTCTAACGATTTAGGAAGAATAACCAAAGGGGGGGCTTCTGCATTACTTGGTAAAGCCTATATGCAAACATTAGATTATACATCGGCCAAAACAGCACTGGACTATTTTATAACTGGTGAAGGCGCTAATGTTTATAATTTAGTTTCAGACTATTACGATAATTTTAAAATAACTACGGAATTTAATAGCGAATCAGTTATTGAATGGAGCTATATTGAAAACCCTACAGAGGGAACTGATAATGATGTTGCAACTGCTAATCATAATTATGGAACATCAATAGGGCAATTTTACGGACCTCCAGGAATTGGCTTTACAGATGCTGAGGCATTAAGATGGGTTGTTGGCGAATTTGAAATTGAAAGAACTGTTTCAGATGAAAGAGACCCAAGATTGCCAGTAACATTTTTATATAATTTTACTGATGAAGGTGGACCTGCGGCTACGATGGTTTACGGGGAAACATTTCAACAACGATATGGCGATAATAACCGTGTGTTTTTTAGAAAATTTCTTCATGACCATGCCAGAAACTTTGAAGGATTTAGAGGTATTAATAACTATAGGTTTATTAGATATGCAGATGTGCTTTTAATGTATGCTGAATCCTTAAACGCCACTGGTAGCACAAATGATGCTTATCAATATGTAAACAGAGTTCGTTCTAGAGCTGGTCTTGCTCCATTAACAACAGGGCTGTCTCAACAAGCATTTTTAACACAAATTAAGCATGAACGCCTATTAGAATTAACTGGAGAAGGGCATCGGTTTAATGATTTAAAAAGATGGGGTGATTTAGGACCCTCATTAAGTGTAAAAGATCCAGGCTTTAATAATTTTGAAATTGGTAAACATGAGTTATTGCCTATACCACAGCGTGATTTAGATATTAACCCAAATATGGATCAAAATCCAAATTGGTAACGAAAGTTGATTTTTTGATAACAAATAGAAATTTAGATATAAAAAAATGAAAAATAAATTGAAGAGAATTACGCTGAGTTACTATCTACTTTTTTCATTACTGTTTTTTATATTAAGCTCTTGTGTTTCATGTAGCAACGGTTCTGATACACTTGAGCCAGAACAAGAACAAATAGAGGATGATGAGCCTCCAATAGCATTAACAACATTCCGAAACCCAGTTTTAGCATCTGGTCCAGATCCATGGGTTTTTAAGAATGGAGATGAATACTTTGTGACATTTACAACAGGAAATAATATTACTCTAGTAAGAACCAATAAGATGTCTGATCTCAAGAACGGAACTCAAAAAGTCATTTGGACACCTCCAGCAAGTGGAATGAATTCTAAAGAAATATGGGCACCAGAATTACACAGAATAAATGGTATTTGGTATTTATATTATGCAGCGAGCAATGGAGATAATCGAACACATAGAATGTGGGTACTAGAGAATACATCAGATGATCCATTTCAGGGTATTTGGTTAGATAAAGGAGAATTAAAACTTCCAGATGATAAATGGGCGATTGATGGATCTCCGTTTGAATTGAACGGTATACTCTATTATGTTTGGTCTGGTTGGGCTGGTGATGATAACGTAAGACAAGATGTTTATATAGCCAAGATGGAAAACCCACTGATTGTTACAGGACCGCGTATTTGTTTGTTAAAACCAGCGGAATCCTGGGAAATTAATGGCACCAATCCACAGGTAACGGAGGCCCCACAATTTTTATTAAAGAATAATAAAGCTTTTATATTTTATTCTGCAGGAGGTTGCTGGAGAGATGGTTATTCAGTTGGTGCTATTTCTATGGATTCGAGCTCAGATCCAATGGTTGTTAGTTCTTGGGAAAGATTAGTTAACAATCCTTTACTAACAAGTAATAATACTGGAAATGCTTTTGGTCCTGGGCACAATTCCTTTTTCAAATCATCAGACGGTGAGGAGGATTGGATTTTATATCATGCAAACCCACAACCTGGTCAAGGTTGCGGAGGTGAAAGATCTATTAGGATGCAAAAGTTTTCTTGGGATAATAATGATCTACCAATTATAGGTAACCCAGAACCTTTAAATAAAGATTTATTAAAACCAAGTGGTGAATAATAAAATTTAAGAACATATTTAATAGTGAATTTAGTTGAATTTAGTTGATTGTTTGAGTTTTAGTTGAAAACGACCAAGGTTTATCAAAGCCTTGGTGGTTTTTCTTAAAAAGAAACATTTTACAGCTTATTAATCATTAATATAATAAATGAAAAATCTATTATTAACAGGAATATTTAGCTTCATGCTAACATTTGTCTATGCACAAGAAAAAAACAGTTTAAACACGACAAAATGGTCCGTAGAAAAAGCAAAAGCTTGGTACGAAAAGCATGATTGGATAATAGGTGCGAATTTTAATCCAAGTACAGCTATCAATCAATTAGAAATGTGGCAAACAGAGACCTTTGATCCTGAGACCATTGATAGGGAATTAGGGTATGCTGCAAATATAGGCATGAACACCATGCGTGTATATCTTCATAGTTTGGCATACAAATCGGACCCTAAAGGGTTTAAGAGCAGTATGAATACCTATCTGGATATTGCTAATAAGCACGGCATAAAAACTATGTTTGTGATTTTTGATGATGTATGGAACAAATCTCCTAAAATTGGAAAACAGCCTAAACCAGTACCAGGCACACATAACTCAGGATGGGTTCAAGATCCTGGTGATCCAGCGTCAAAAAACCCAAACAATTTCCCTGAATTGGAAGTGTATGTAAAAGATATTATCAATACATTTAAAGATGATGAAAGGGTTCTGATGTGGGATTTATACAATGAGCCTGGGAACTCCGACAAATTTAGTTCTTCCGTACCTTTATTAGAAAAAGTTTTTGAATGGGCAAGAGCAGTAAATCCAAGTCAGCCATTAACTGCTGGGATTTGGCAGTGGAGAAAAAAGTTTCAGGAAGTTAATGAAATTCAAGCACTGAATTCTGATATTATAACATACCATCATTATGGTGAGCCTGAAGATCATCTTAAGATCATCAACTTACTTAAAACTCACGGACGTCCCATGATTTGTACAGAATATATGGCTAGAACAAGAAACAGTAAGTTTTCTAATATCTTACCCTTACTTAAGGATGAAAATGTTGGTGCTATAAATTGGGGGCTTGTAGCCGGTAAATCTAATACCATATATCAATGGGATACACCAATTGCCTCAGGAGAAGAACCATATGAATGGTTTCATGATATATTCAGAAAAGACGGTAAGCCATACCGACAAGACGAAGTTGATTTAATTAAAAAATTGACCTCCAAAAATTAATTAAATGAAACATATTGTTTTTATTAAAATCCCCATAATATGTTGCATTGTCGCTGTATTATCTTCTTGTAAAGAAAAGAAAAGCAATTCAAATGAAGAAAGTGAAATGGCTAACGGCAATACGGCGTTAACCTACCAAAACCCACTAAACGTTAAGTTTGGCGACCCTTATATTTTAGATAACGAAGACGGTATTTATTTTATGTATGGAACTGGTGGAGGCGCAATAGATGGATTTTCAACATACTCGTCAACAAACTTGGTTGATTGGAAATATGAAAAGCAAGTTTATCATGGAAACACATCTGATAGCTGGTGTACAGATGCGTTTTGGGCTCCAGAATGTTACAAATTCAGTGGGAAATATTACCTTTTTTATAGTGCCAATTGGAGGTACAACCCTACTAATGAAGGTGAGAATTTTCATATTGGTGTTGCAGTTTCAGATCATCCAACTGGGCCGTTTATAGATTTGAAAAATGAACCTCTTTTTGAACCTGGGTACCCAATAATTGATGCCAATGTTTTTAAAAACGATGATGGAAAATACTATTTATATTATTCAAGAGCCTGCTATAAACATCCAATAGAAAGTGAAATTGCTCAATGGGCAAGAGAAAATGATTTATTTGAAGAAATTGAAGAAAGTTGGGTCTATGGTGTAGAATTGAGCCCCGATTTTAAATCAGTTATTGGAGAACCCGTTTTATTGTTGAGGCCTCCTTTAAAAAGAGATGATAAAAATTCTGAATGGGAAAGTAGGTCCGTAACAACCAAAGAAATTAATAGGCGTTGGACAGAAGGATCTTTTACTTTCAAGAGAAATGGGGTTTACTATATAATGTATTCTGCAAATTACTACGCAGGAGAAAATTATGCCGTTGGATATGCTACCTCTAATTCACCTTTGGGTCCATTTGTTAAATCGGATAGCAACCCTATTTTGGAAAAAAACACTGGACATGGAGGTGATGTTACAGGGACTGGTCATAATAGTGTATTGTTTTTAGATGAAATTGGAAAAATGTACTGTGTATATCATGGAAGAACCACTAAATCAGGACAAGAGCGTGTTGTTTTTATTGATCAAATGGAACTATTAAAGGATGGTTCGTTAAAGGTTTTGGGGCCAACAACAACATCTAAAACACTCGAACTGCCCTAATGGTATTATTAAGAAAAATTTAAAGATTATGAAAAAGTTAACTTTAATAATTATAGTGTCAATCATGTTAATCAATTTAAGTCAAGCTCAAAATCAAGATAACGGTGTTAAGCAGATAAAACTTTCCAGCAAACAAGATTTTAAAAAGACCATAAATAACAAACAAGTAAACCTTTTTGTTTTAAAAAATAGCTCTGGTATGGTTGCTGAAATAACCAACTATGGAGGAAAAATTGTTTCTTTATGGACTCCAGACAGGCAAGGAAAATATGAAGATATTGTTTTGGGGCATCCAAACATTGATGAATATTTAAGTTCAAATGAAAAGTATTTCGGGGCTTTAATAGGAAGATATGGTAACCGTATTGCTAACGGGAAGTTTTCATTAGATAGGAAAGAGTATAACTTGGCAAAAAATAATGGCGATAATCATCTTCATGGTGGAAATACGGGATATGAATCTGTTGTTTGGGATGCCAAACAATTAGATCAACAAACCTTAGAATTAAGCTATTTTTCGAAAGATATGGAAGAAGATTATCCAGGAAACCTTAGCATAAAAGTAGTCTATCAACTTACAGACAACAATGAATTGAAAATAGAATATTGGGCCACTACAGATGCTCCAACGGTTATTAATTTAACACATCATTCTTTTTTTAATTTAAGGGGAGCCGGTAATGGCACAATTAACGACCATCTTTTACAGATTAATGCCGCATATTATACACCAGTTGATAAAGGTTTGATTCCAACAGGAGAAATTACTACTGTTGAGAATACTCCTTTTGATTTTCAGAAACTTATTAAGATTGGTGAGAGAATCGATTTGAATGACTCTCAATTAGAATATGGAGGTGGTTATGACCATAATTTTGTTTTAAACCAAAATTTAGAGGGATTAAATTTTGCAGCAAAAGTAATCGAACCTATTTCAGGAAGAGTAATGGAAGTTTTCACAAATGAACCGGGTCTTCAATTTTATGGCGGTAACTTTTTGAATGGTTCTGTTACTGGAAAGGAGAATAAAGCCTATAAATTCAGGACAGCTTTTTGTTTAGAAACTCAGCATTTTCCTGATAGCCCAAATAAAGCTCATTTCCCTTCAACAAGATTAGATCCAAGGGAAGACTATTATTCGGTGTGTATCTATAAGTTTTCTGCTGGGAAGTGAAGTTGGAAGGAGCACTGAAAAGGTAGTTTATCAGAAAAATACTGTGGAAAATCAAGTAAATAAATTAATACAAACATATTTAATTTGTGTATCATGAAAAAACAAATTTTCTTTTTATTAATGTTCAATTTAGTGCAGATCATCCAAGCACAAACCAAGATAAATTTACCCTTTGAAAAATCAGAGACTGTACAATGGGTTGGTGAAGAGATTGAATATTTTTCTAAACCGTGGAATTCAAATGCTGTTAGTAATGTTTCTGCACCAACAATGGAAGTATTTCGACCTGATCCGGCTATTTCGAATGGAACTTCAGTTATTGTGGCTCCGGGGGGAGGAATGTATGCATTGGCTATGGAAAACGAAGGCTACAATGTTGCTAAATGGCTTGTTAAAAATGGCATTACAGCATTTGTACTTAGATATCGATTGGTTCCTGTTTCCGGGAATGCACATGACAAATGGGACAATGATGGGGAAAACAGAAAAGTTGAAGCAAAAAAAGTATTGCCTTTAGCGGCTAATGACGGATTAAGTGCCATATCCTATTTAAGAAATAATGCTAAAGAGTACAATCTAGACCCAAACAAAATTGGTTTTATGGGGTTTTCAGCGGGAGGTGCAGTAACAATGGCACTGATGTTCAAATCTTCTAAAAAAAACACGCCAAATTTTATTGTTCCAGTGTACGCATGGATGACTATTATTCCAACCTATGAAGTCCCGCAGCATGCTCCGCCTATGTTTGTTGCTTGTGCTTCGGATGACAGACTTGCTCCGGGGAGCGTTTCTTTGTATTCAGCTTGGTTAAAAGCAGAAAAAATTGCAGAATTACATATGTATTCTAAAGGCAGCCACGGATTTGGAATGCAAAAGAAAAACCTGCCCTCCGATAACTGGATCCAGCACTTTTATGATTGGTCAGTCACTGAGAATCTGACAGTACCGATAAAATAATTTTATATGGCCTAATAATTTCAACACCAAAATAATTAAATCATAAAAAAATTGTTATACTTTTTATAAGTCTTATTTACCTTGGTCCAATCGCTCAGGAGTGGTCACCTGTTGGTGATAAAATAAAAACGAAATGGGCTGAGGATGTGACTCCTGATTCTGTTTGGAAAGAATATCCAGGACCTCAACTTAAAAGAGAAAAAAGAATTAATTAATTTCTTGGGTTTTGTTTTATTTAAAATTGTTATTCTAGTTTTGAGCGACTTTTAAGCTCAGCTTTTTTATTTTTATTTGATCTTTTTAAATTAGGATCGATAATTTTAATCAACTATATGCACCACCATATGTTATTATTATTGTTAGGGAACCAATCACTGGAGATATAAATAGTTTTAATAATGGCATAGGTTTAATAATACTTCAACCAAATGAAACATAAATATTAGTTAGGCTACATTAAATAAACATCCGTAATAATTTGAAAATTTGTGATTAATGAATTTGGAAAGTCACTATAAAAAACTTTATAATGAATCAATAAGTAAAATCTCTTCCGACAATTACGAAATTGACGATTTAATAGATTCTAACAAAGACAATAGGTTTGGATTAACACTTTTGATAAGACCGTCAATTGAGATAAAAGAAAAAATTCAAAAATTTATCAAAGAAATTAAGAAAATTGAACCGAATCAATATTATTATCCAAACTCTGATATTCATATTACCGTAATGTCAATCATTTCTTGTTATGACGGATTTGACATAAACAGGATTGATTTAGCAAAGTATATTGAATTGATTGAAAAATGCATTGTAGAAAAGAAAGATATAAATATCACTTTTAGAGGAATTACTGCCTCACCTTCTGGAATTATGATTCAAGGATTTATGGAGAATAACGAACTAAATGATATTAGAGACAGGTTGAGAAAAGAATTTAAAAACTCTAATTTGGAGCAAAGTTTAGACAAAAGATATTCAATACAAACAGCTCACTCAACCATTGTTCGATTTAGAACGACATTAAGTCAAAAAAGAAAATTATTAGAATTTTTGGATGAAAATAATAATTTCGATTTTGGAACTTTTAAAGTAAATGAATTTGAGCTTGTTTATAACGATTGGTATCAAAGAGAGAAATACGTGAAAGAAATATATAAATTTGGCACGAAAAATAACGTAGACTAACACCGTATAAAAATGAATACATCTTTAATAAAAAAAATCTACGCTAGTTTTCAAGAGACTTTTGAAACGGAACCATTAATGATTTTTTCACCGGGAAGAATCAATATCATAGGAGAACATACCGATTATAATGATGGGTTTGTGTTTCCCGCAGCTGTTAATAAGGGGATTGTTGCCGCTATTGGAAAAAGCAATTCAAATATTTCAACTGCCTATGCCGCTGATAAACAGGAAACCATTGAGTTTTCTATAAATACCATAAAGCCATATCTAGAAGGAAGCTGGCAAAATTACATTCTAGGGGTGGTTTCAGAAATTCAAAATAGAAGTAAAGAATTAGGTAATTTTAATATTGTATTTGGTGGAGATATCCCGGGTGGCGCTGGGATGTCTTCTTCTGCTGCTTTAGAAAATAGTGTGGTTTATGGTTTGAATGAGATTTTCAATTTAGGATTATCTAAGCATGATATGATTTTAATTTCGCAAAAGGCAGAGCATAATTATGTAGGTGTTAAATGCGGAATAATGGACCAATACGCCAGTATGTTTGGTATAGAAAATCATGCTTTACTACTGGATTGCAGAACCGTTAAATCAAAACCTTTTAAAATCGATTTTAAGGATTATGAATTGATTCTAATCAATACCAATGTAAAACATAGTTTGTCTGATAGTGCCTATAACGACAGACGATCCGTTTGTGAATCTATTGCAGAAATGCTGAACGTAAAAGCCCTTCGAGATGCTACAGCATACGATTTAGAAACAATAAAAGACCAAGTAACACCAGAGAACTATCAAAAAGCATTATATGTAATTCAAGAAAATGAACGCGTAGTAAAAGCTTCCAAGGCGATACAAAATGGAGATTTAAAAGCATTAGGAGAACTCATTTATGCCTCTCACAATGGATTACAAAATCAATATGAAGTAAGCTGTGAAGAGTTGGATTTTTTAGTTGAACAAGCAAAAACTAATCCTAATATTTTAGGCGCTCGTATGATGGGTGGTGGTTTTGGTGGCTGTACGATTAATCTAATTTCGAAAACAGAAACGTCATCTTTTAAAACCTTTATTTCTGAAGCTTATAAAGAAAAATTCAACAATGCGTGCTCTATATATTCAGTTAAACTTTCTGATGGAACACACTTAATAAACTAATACAATTCATAAAATGAATACCGATTTACAAAACTATTCACATAAACGTTTAAATATACTTACTAATGAGTGGGTTTTAGTATCCCCACATCGAGCAAAAAGACCTTGGCAAGGGCAGAATGAAGCCGTTTCAAAAGAAGTAAGACCAAGTTATGATGAAACCTGTTATTTGTGCGCAGGCAACACTAGAATTAATGGCGAAATAAATCCGAAATACGAAGATGTATTTGTGTTTACTAATGATTTTGAAGCATTACAAAAAGATTCAAAAAGCTTCAAGATTGAAGAAGGACTACTTAATGCACAAAGTGAACAAGGTATTTGTAAAGTCATTTGTTTTAGTCCAGACCATTCAAAAAGTTTGGCTCAAATGGAAGTTAGTGATATCCAAAAAGTGGTTTTTGCTTGGCAAAGGGAATATAAAGAATTGGGTGATACGTCAGATATCAATTACGTTCAAATTTTTGAAAATAAAGGTGCAGTAATGGGCTGCAGTAATCCACATCCACATGGGCAAATTTGGAGCCAGTCCACACTTCCTAATGAAGTGGACAAGAAGGATAAACAACAACAAGCTTACTATATAAAAAACAAAAGAAGCCTTTTGGGAGACTATATAAAACAAGAATTAACATTGCAAGAGCGTATCATATTTGAAAACGAAGCCTTTGTTGTTTTAATTCCATTTTGGGCTATCTGGCCGTTTGAAACGATGATAGTTCCTAAAAAACATCAATCAAATATTTTAGCTTTAAATAAAGACGAATCATTGCAATATGCAGAGGCTATTTCGGTAATAACCAAAGCTTATGATAAATTATTTAACACCTCTTTTCCTTATTCTAGTGGTATTCATCAAGCGCCAACAGAAGGAAATGATAATAATCATTGGCATTGGCACATGAGTTTTTATCCGCCACTTTTAAGAAGTGCTAAGGTTAAAAAATTCATGGTCGGTTATGAAATGTTTGGTTCACCACAACGAGATATCACACCTGAAATTGCTTCAAAAATGATAAAAGATTTGCTTTAATAGGGCAATAGATAATAATAAAATCAACTAATTAAACAAACCACTTATGACAAACGGATTTGAATTTTGGGACTATGCAGTATTTATCGCATATGCCATTTTAATTTTAGGAGTAGGGCTATGGGTCTCTCGAGATAAAGAAGGTCACGAAAAAAACGCCGAAGATTATTTTTTAGCAAGTAAATCATTGCCTTGGTGGGCTATAGGTACTTCCTTAATTGCAGCTAATATATCAGCAGAACAGTTTATTGGGATGTCTGGATCTGGTTTCGCTTTAGGTTTGGCTATAGCCTCTTATGAGTGGATGGCTGCTATTACATTAATCATAGTCGGCAAATATTTTTTACCAATTTTCATAGAAAAAGGGCTTTATACTATTCCTGAATTTGTTGAAAAACGATTTTCAACAAACTTAAAAACAATTTTGGCCGTGTTTTGGATTGCATTATATGTATTTGTAAACCTTGCTTCAGTTCTATATTTAGGAGGCTTAGCCATTGAAACCATTATGGGTATAGATATGATATATGCTGTAATTGGTTTGGCATTGTTTGCTGCCGCTTATTCATTATATGGAGGATTATCAGCTGTTGCTTGGACCGATGTTATACAAGTAGTATTTCTAGTTTTAGGAGGCTTGTTTACTACCTATTTAGCTTTGAATACCGTTTCAGGAGGCGAAGGCATAATGGTAGGATTCTCTAAGGTTATGGAAGCTGCACCAGAAAAGTTTCATATGATATTAGATGAATTTAATAGTGATGGTAGCACTAATGCGAATTATTTGAATTTACCAGGTGTATGGGTTTTAATTGGAGGGTTATGGGTTGCCAATATTTACTATTGGGGATTCAACCAATACATAATTCAGAGAACATTGGCTGCCAAGTCATTAAAAGAATCTCAAAAAGGTATTTTACTAGCTGCTGGGTTAAAAATAATTATTCCACTTATTGTGGTTGTTCCAGGAATTGCTGCTTATGTTATGGTGAACGATCCAGCTATTATGGCAGGTTTAGGAGAAGCAGGTCAATTAAGTTTACCATCGACGGAACAAGCAGACAAAGCATATCCTTGGTTATTGCAATTTTTACCAACAGGTCTTAAAGGAGTTGCTTTTGCAGCCTTGGCAGCAGCTATAGTATCTTCTCTAGCATCCATGTTAAACTCGACATCAACAATTTTTACAATGGATATCTACAAACAATACATTAATAAAAATGCTAATGATAAAACTACGGTAAATGTTGGCCGAATCTCTGCCGCAGTAGCGCTAGTTATAGCTGTTATTATGGCGCCTTTATTAGGAGGTATTGATCAAGCATTCCAATTCATCCAGGAATGGACAGGAGTTGTTAGTCCAGGTATATTAGCGGTATTCATTCTAGGATTGTTTTGGAAAAAGACAACAAATGCTGCAGCCATTTGGGGAGCGCTATTATCAATTCCAATTGCTCTAGTGTTAAAATTTATTCCTATTGCTGGATTAGAGCCTTGGATGCATCAAATGGGCTTAACAGCTGTATTAACAATGCTAGTAATTATTATAATAAGTTATATGCAAAATAAAGGTAAAGAAGATGAAAAGGGAATTCCATTATCTAAGGAATTATTTAAAACGTCACCATTGTTTAATATAGGCTCTATTGTAGTATGTATTGTTACTGCTACATTATACTGCTTATTTTGGTAGAATATATATAAATGATAATAAGATATCTAAAAAAATGAAGCATAGAGTTATAGTTACAGGAGGTTGTGGGTATATAGGGTCTCACACAGTTATAGCATTAATCGAGAATGGTTTTGAGGTTATAATTATTGATGATTTATCCAATTCGAATAAGCAAGTTTTAGAACGAATAAATAAAATAACAGGTATTACTCCAAAACTTTTTAATAACGATTTAAAAGAAGCGTTTTTAGCTGATAATGCCTTTAGATATAATAAAAATATTGATGCGGTAATTCATTTTGCAGCACATAAAGCAGTTTCAGAATCCGTTGAAAAGCCACTTATGTATTATCAAAATAATCTTTGTGCTCTCATAAATACTTTAATTGCTATGGAGACATATGATATCAACAATTTTATATTTTCTTCCTCAGCTACTGTATATGGAAGCCCAAAAACCTTACCAATAAAAGAATCCAATGAAATTCAACGCCCTTTTTCTCCATATGGTAACACCAAAAAAATGGCAGAAGAGATCATTGAGGATGTTGTAAAGGCGAACACCAAGCTATCGGCAATTTCCCTTCGTTATTTTAACCCAATAGGAGCGCATGAATCTGGTTTAATTGGAGAACTTCCTAATGGTACCCCTAATAACTTAATGCCTTATATAACACAAACCGCTATGGGTGTTCGTGAAAAGCTTATGGTCTTTGGAAATGACTACCCAACAAATGATGGAACTCCGATAAGGGATTATATCCATGTAGTAGACCTGGCGGAAGCGCATGTTATTGCCCTAAAAAGGCTTTTAAATAAGCAACAAGAATTACCATTTGAAACTTTTAATTTAGGAACAGGGAATGGTTACTCCGTTATGGAAATTATAAAGATGTTTGAAAAAGTATCTCAGAATAAATTGAACTATCAGATAACCACTCGTAGAGATGGTGATGTGCCAGTGTTATATGCCTCAACCGATGTAGCTGAAGAAAAACTTAAATGGAAAGCACAAAGGGGGTTAGAAGAGATGATATCTTCTTCATGGCAATGGGAGCAGAATTATAGAAAAGAGGTGGATTAATCTAACATTGAGTATAAAAAAACGCTATGAAAGAATGATTCATGAAAACAATAAACACATTAAATATTATGACATAAATAAAAAATATGTAAAGAAAAGAATTAAATAATTCATCTCTAAGAACATTAGTAGCCATCCAAGTTAACACCCCTAAAACTTGAGGATATGTTGTATGAAGAATTATTAAAGTCTTTTAATGAAGCATTAGAAGACATACATCTTAGGATTTCAACTCCTCTGGAAGAAGCAAACTTGATAATTGCTCTCTGTACTCTCTCCTTAGCGAAATTCCAAAAAGCCGTCGAAAAGAACGGCTTCCAAAATATAGATAGGGAGATTTACTTTTTCAAATCTGTAAAGGTCATTCCTATGCACTATTTAATCTACTATACGGAGCTTCGTTCTTGTGAGTTAAACATACCAAAAGGCGGGAAGCTTTTGCAAATACAATTTTTAGAAACCCTAGAAGAAAAGACTAATAAATTCTTTAACAAGCATAAAGAATTTATGGTATATCTTGAACTAAAACACACACTTTTAGATAAATATTATTATACCCGTAAATATTTAAATAGGATTCAATCAATCAAAACCTATCCCTATTTTAAAGATCCTAAATTCAACACATCTCATGATACCTTATTGGCTAGAATTCATGGTTTTGAATTATTTTCCAATTACATTATCCAAAGAAAATTTAAGATAGAACATACC
>TARA_R110002074_G_scaffold211524_1_pt1 | contig 24991 bp, 16 predicted proteins | sample TARA_R110002074 | Tara Oceans TARA_R110002074 (sample SAMEA4397215) | marine metagenome | biome: Polar Biome; feature: [MIX] marine epipelagic wind mixed layer (ENVO:01000061); material: water (ENVO:00002006), including particulate matter (ENVO:01000060) such as... | depth 10-100 m | reverse complement strand
AGGAGAGCTTAGAGACAATTATACCTTCTCCTCTGTTAAAGAGAAGAACCTACAACTTATATTAGAAAATTTCTTTGTATTTAATAAAAAGCTTGAAACGACAATCAGTAACGAGATGGTGTTCGAAATGGACATTACAGACGACTTCAAAATTAACGGCATTATAGACCGTGTGGTTAAAGGTAAAACCGGCAAATATCTTGTAATAGATTATAAGACGTCCCGTCGACCAACGCCAAAGCATGAATTATTCTCAGACCCTCAAATGCTAATGTACGCATTCGCGGTAAGTAAGCAATTTAACGTGCCTATTGAAGATGTAGCAGTAGCTCACTATTACCCCCACTTAGATAAGCTTGTATCTGTTAAATTTGGTAGAACCCAAATGTCTGTATTCCTACGAGGACTAAAAGAGAAGATCTGGGAGATTAGGAAGAAAAAGAAGGTTCAACTAAACCCAACTCCAAACCAGTTTTGTAACTGGTGTCAGCATAAAGATTTATGTCCGGAGTTTGGAGGAACACCTGAAATGGTGGAGGAAGCTAAAAAGGCTGAAAAGGAAAAGAAGAAAAATCAAACCTTAAGCCCTCAAGAATTGCTCTTAGAAGCTGAAAGGAAGGAGAAGTTTAATTCTCCAAATAAGCTTAATACACAATAGGTCTATAGAGACTAATATTAATCACTTCAAAGAAATACAAGACTTCAGAAATGTTGTACTTGTGTTTTTTTGTATATAAGGAAATTAAGGAGTCCTTTTTAACTGGCTTTTCTTCTTTTAAAGATTTAAGTAATCTACTCTGGAAGATGGATATGAAATGGTCAGAAAATCTATGTCTCCACTTTTCTTTAAATTCCAAGGACAAAGCGTAATCCACTTGTTCTAGGAACTCCTTTATTTCTATACTATCTAAGTTAGAACTCATTATTATCTATTTCAAGTTTTTCTATGTTTTGAAGTTTTTCAATTCAAAGTAAATTACAATTTAATTAAAGTCGACCTTATGGTAAAAAAGAAGAAAAAATTAGAAGAAATTTCAAATACTAAGAAATTAAAGCAGAATGATAGGAGAAAACTAGATTCTATCGTGGGTAACCTCTACATCTTCAAATATGCATCTGCTACTGCTAATGACGGAAATCCTTTAATCCTAGCTGTATATAGGAGAGGAGGTACCAGATTATTTACTGCTAAGAATGGGAAAACTTATATGGCTGGTATAAATCTTAATTCCCTAGCTTCAGGAACCAGGAAGCTTATTATAGAGAAACTACAGAATAAAAAGAAAATTTCCTACAATATGATAAAGAGAGCAGGGGCTTCATTTAAAGCTCAATACCGAATCTATAACTATGGTAAAGTGCAGAACTTATCCCTAGTTGACAGTGATATATACTTAGAGACCTTGTAATATGGTAAAAGACGACGATAAACAGGAAGAAGCTGTAAATAAAGCTGAAGGTAGAAGACGAAATTCTATAACCCAAAAATTAACAGCCGCTATGACGGCTAATGTTCCTGTTATGGGTCAATTGATTTCGGCTACAGCGAGCCTACATAAGGCTCAATCAGAATTCTCTAAGGTATTAATCACTACTGGCAATAAACAGCTAGGAGGTATAATGCAATTACATAAGACCTTTGACCACAGAGGTTTAAGCTTACAAGAAGCAATTGCAGTAAACACCGGAGTATTAGAAAACGGTCTTGCTTCCTACGATAAGAACACTAGAGCGATAACTGACCAGAAGTCCGCCTTCTCAGTGCAGAAGAAATTATTAACAGAGTACACTAACCTTGGAAAGGATACTAAAGGGTTAACTAAGCTTCTAGCATCTAACCAGCAAGTACTAGGTATTTCAACTTCCCAAACTGCTGCTCTGACCGAGCATACTGTAGCCCTTGGAGCTACTTATGGATTTAACTCTGATAAGCTAGTAAATGCTATAACCTCGCTCGCTAAAACTTGGGTGGATTCAGCAGGTACCTTTGGCAAAGATATTACCGCTGCATCCCAAAAAGCTGTAACCACTATGATAGCAGAATATGGTCCAGCTGCTGCAGGGCAAATACAGAATCTTGCAAACACCCTGCTAAATGGTAGCCAGGAGGCTTCTGTCGCTGCGGTAAAGTTAGGTATTGATTTATCTAAATTATTTTCCTCAAATGCTGAAGATCAGGTAAGTGCTTTGAAGCAAGGGCTAGCTAATCTTCGAACTAGAATGGCGGGTATTGAAGGAGTTGATGCAGGATTTATCGCGCAAAAGTTGGCAAAATCTTTAGGAGCTAATCCTGGGATGTTAGCATTAAGTAAGATGGAACCTCTAAGCCGTAAAATGTTAAAAACTAGTCTAGCTCAGCAAGCTGAAGATGCTAGAAGGAACAATGCACTGGCAAGTATCAATGAAGCTGTTAAGAATATTGTCATAACTCTTCTACCTGCTATTCAGGTTTTAGCTACTGTTCTTTCTGGGATAGCTAAAGTTATGTCCGTTTTGAAATACCAAGTATCTGCTATATTATTATATTTAATAGCTAAGAAGGTTGGTCAGATGGCTAAGAATGCTAGAGGTATGATGCCTATGCTTATGGGGGGTAAAGGTGTTAAAGGTGCTACAGCCGCTGCCGCTGTTCCTCAGTTAACTCGAGATGAACTGCTGAAGAAACATTTTCCAAGTGGTAAAGGTATAAATAACGCCGGAGGTGTTTTAAGCTCTACAGGAAAACCTCTTACTGGAGCTGCTGCTCATAGAGCCATTGATACTGGATCTGCAACATTTACCAAGGATAGCTCAGTAAAGAAAGCAATAACTCCAGGTGCGGCAGTTACTAAAAAAGTAGTGACCCGTGGTATACTAGGTAGAATGTTTGGAGTGCTTGGGCGGGTTGTCTTTGGTTTACCGGGGATGATTGCGATGATGGTGCTACCCGGTGTGTTCTCAATGTTCAGCAGTTCTAAGAAGGATGCTAATGATAATGCTAAGAAAACGCATGAGCTTCTAGATAAACCCGCATCAAAGCAAGAAACGCACTTAGCCTCTATAGTGAGAACTTTAAATCAGAATAATATTTATCAAGAACAATTAATATTACAAAGCCAGGAAAGTACTGATGAACTTAGAAAATCCAATGATCCTAAACAGCTTCCCCCTTCAAGAACTTTTGATATGCCAGCTAGGAGTAATATCTAATGTCATTAAAAATAGATAAAGTTACCGAATGGGCTAAGAGAAATGGAGAGAGGGTTGATGCTCATTGGGGTCAAAGCTTACCCTCCCCTTACTCAAACTTAACGTTTGGAAGGAGTGCTTTTGGATTCGCTTCAGATACATTTGGTCTTGGGAAGTATACTATGGGATTGAGCCCTACGGATCTACTTGACTGGGATGCCATTAAAGATCAAGCTAAGAATTGGGGACTTTCTAAAGCAGGCAGTTTACTTACAAATTGGTTAGCATCTACGCATAGAGATTTTATCGACGGAGGTCGTGACAGGAATCAGCTACTTAGTGGTCAATGGGAGGGATACCGATTTAATCATAAAATAGAATATAGAGGATACCTAGCCTTTGCATATCCAAAGGATGCTACCGGCAACGAATTAATTACCGACAGGATTATACATAGGGATGGAGAAGCAACTGCGGCTTTCTCCTTGCCGTTCTTTGAAAACCCTAAAATTATTGAAAGCCGTTCGGCAACATACGCATCTCAGGATATTGTAAATAGGAATGAACCTTATAGAATTTGGATGGGGTCTAAAGCTACTAAAGTTAATGTTAATTTTAAAATAACTCTCCCAAATCTTATGACGTTCGCATCTGAGCAATTTCAGTCAATAGTTAAAAAGCAAATGGTCGGAGCAGATTTCCAACAACAGATTATAAAACTTATGAGAGATCAGTTAAAGATGCTTCCGGAGGCTGCGAGAGATATATACACACCTGACACTATTGAAGAGCCTGAGAAAAACTGGATCGATGATGTTACTGGTTCTATTGGTGATTTTGTTGATGGTGTAGGGGATACAATATCCGGATGGGGTTCGGATGCTATGGATTATTTTTTTGAATCCGACCAAGGGGAAGTATTAGATTATCTAGAAGATCGCTATGAGCTAACGCATGATATTTTAAGTAATGTAGATCACTCATTAGGAGCGGGGGCTACATTTAATAATCCTCGAGCTGAAGTTATTATATATGCTTTATATTTATTAGATCTAATTAGGAATAGTGTTATAGGTTCTACTAAGCAAAACACTACAGATCCTTACTCTAAGAAATTAACTAATCCTCCTATTATATTTCTGACCCATGGATCCTTATACAATGATGATCCTTTTATTGCGACTTCGTATAATATAGAATTCGATGGTAAGTCCGGATATGAGGAATTATCACTCATTCCTAGAGTTGTTACTGTTAAACTTACTTTAGAGAGTTATGACCAGCTCTCTACTAGCCAGAGTTCACAGGGGATACTAAAGAGGTTAAGTTTATAATATCATGACCATACACGACAGATTCGAGAAGTTCTCCTTTACTCTAGTTCAACATAAAGGGCATCCTATTAAAAATATATTAACTAGTGGTAAATGGTCCTATTTAAGCGATACTTTTGATCAACTTAAATATAATATAGCTATAGTCCCTAACGGCATGGAGGGAAGACCTGATCTTATATCCAATAGTCTTTATAATACTCCTGAACTATGGTGGTTTATATGTGCTGCTAATAATATAATTGATCCTTTTGAAGAAATAATCCCTGGAAAAAAATTAAAAATACCTATTATAGGTTAACAAGATTATGGGAGATTATAACAAAAGCGCTAGTATAGTTAAATTAGCTGTAATAGGTGATGTTTTCAAGGAAGGGAGCGTCAAACCTATACCCAACGATCAAATTAAAAGTTTTAAGTATACCTTACTAGGAGACGAAGGCTTTAAATTTGTTTATGAGCTAGTTAATTATGATCAAACCTTTTTAACATCCATTACCAAAACCATTAATAAAATGGCTACAGACGCGGGAACGCCTGATTATACTAACTTAGATCCTGATTTATCGGATCTTACATCCCTTCCTAAAATATTAGTTCAGTTTGGCTATGAGGATCATAAAGGTAATGAAATACTATCTAAAGTTCATTTTTCCACGGTATCAGAAGTTGACTATAAGTTCTCACAAGGTGATGAGAAGATCTTAGTAATAACGTCAATATTTGATCCTGCAGGAGGGTACGGAGATCCTCTTGATGAGGCTGGGTACGAATCTACACAAATTATTGATATTATATTTCCAATTGAGAATGAGAGGTCAGACGCTAATGTTTTTTTTAAACGTTCAAGCCCTGAGGTGGAAAATACCAATCCTTATATTTCACCTTACGATATAGTTGTAGGTATGTGTAAGGATCTCCTCAGCTACAAGGATGGAGTTAACTGGGTACATTTGGAACCTTCAGGAACTCCTGGCAAACGCGATCACGAGATAATGTCAAAGTTAATACTTCACGATGCATTAACAATTAAGGTCAATGAATACCCAGCTGATTCTTTCCGCACAGCTTTTGAAAGTATAGGCAAAGTTTTGTCAAATCCTGGAGAAGGATTTAAAGACGCTGCAATTAATATTGCGGAATCCTTACCAGATGAGGCTGGAGAGTTTATAGAAGGTAAAACAGGATTTGGAGCTCGGCAATATAATGATTTAATAGTACTTTTAGAACCTTTAAAGTTGACTTTGGAAAGGAAATATGAAGAATATGGATACTGGGGTACTATGATGAAAATTACTAAAGGTGCACTTGCTACTGTAGGTGAGGGTGCACTAGGCATTGCAGGGGCTGCGTGGGATGGGATAGCTGGAGGTGCTATGGCTATAGCTGATGTTCTTGATAAGGGGATAGCATGGCTAGATGGAGAAACAGATATGAAGTATACATTTAACCATAACTCAGGTGCAAATGTATCCGAAGTAGTATACGGTAGGTCATCCGATTTAGATTATTATGACGAATTCGAAGGCGAAGTTACTTTAAACGATAGTCAAAGGCATAAAATAGCTAACGGGAGTACAGTCAATTTAACCTTAACTATGACTCTTCCCGCGCTTAATAGCCCTCGTCAAATTACCGTTCCCTGTGACGGTTTTGAGAAAGTTATATATCAAGTACCCAACTTTGCACCACAAACCGGAGTCCTTAAGGATTTAATATTGGAATTTAACTCCAAGATTGCAAGAGAGATCGCGGAAAATGAAGCACTGGCAGAGGTTGAAAAAGCAGCAGCTGAAGAGCAAGCGAGGATGGTAACTCCTGAATCCGATGGTATTAAGATTTCAGAAATGTCTGACAACGAGAAATTAAATGCGTTTAATAGAAATATTAGATTTACTACTACGTCAGAAGAAGGAACCTCAGTGTTTGAAACTGTTGCCGCCATAATTAAAGGATATAACCAAATATTTACCAATGGTGATTCCAATTTAGATATGGAAATCGCGTATCTTGGGCATACTTCCGCCGGAGATTTTAATACCGTTCTATTAGAACATGAAGGACAACCTCTTCAGACTAGGCTTATAGATATTGTTATAGGGTTAAAGCCAGATGTAAGAAAATACGAAGAAGACTTATATGGGGATGATGGACCTTATTCTAGGGAAATCTTAAGTAGCCCTCTTACTAAAGAAGAAAATGATCATTCTATTATATATATTGATTATGGTAGGCACTCTAGTGTGACTAAGTTTTTCGATTATACTGGCGATATTAGGTGGCTTCGCAATATTTCCTCTTCACTAGCTACAAATCACCATATAGGTAATATATATGCATACTTAGAAGGTAGGACTGTAAAAAGATCATATTTAGACGTAGTTAAATTATTACTTACTGACCCTAAATTTAAAGCAGCTATGGATAAAGTTGGTGAGGATATCACTGGAACCTTACTTAAGTTAACAGATCAGTTTAACTCAAAGTACATGGATATGGAAAAGGGTGTTGTAACGGGTGATGGCAACTTTCGATCTTATTATGCTGCAGTAAAAGGTATTACTATGGAAGAATTAGAGGATTTAAAATATGTTACTGAATATATACAATCCGGAGCCGCTGACGACACCTTGAATAATAGAACTGATACTTTTAAAGATTCACTATCCTCCTTTAATTTATTTATAGCATCATTATATGATGCCGAAACCGTAGGGTTACTTATGGATAAAAGACCTGCAGATAAAGGGTTTTACATAAAGCCTTCAAATCAATTCGATAAAATTGCACAAAATACATTGTCAACCTCTGTGAAACAAAAACTTTCCATATACCAAGAGAACCAAAATATGTTCGCTGAAGTTAAAATAAAAACCCTAGGAATACCTGAGCTTACAACTATTCCCGATATAACCGATAGATACGTTTACTTCGATATATACGACCCTTCAGAGGATGCAGAAAGCCCGCATTGGCTCTCGGGAGCTTATCAAATTACCGGCTTATCCCACAGTATTTCACCCTCCGAAGGCTTTTCCTCAGAGTTTACCTTAGCTAAAGTAACACCACCCCCAGCTCCTGTTGCAGCTACGCAACTAACACCCTTACCTTAAAATATGAAACGCAATCCTACGCCCACAATCACCCAAATAGCCGAAGTAGTTAGAGGCGGTGCTTTAGACATCACTAAGACCGGAAAATTATCAGTTCAGCTTTTAGGTACTAAAAGGCATACAGAAATAGTAACTGCCCATGCTTTAATGCCTTTCGGAGGAAGAGGACATGGAATATTCGGTCCGGTTGAACCTTTTACTAAAGTTTTAGTAACTCCTGTGTATAACGATCCTTGGGATAGTAAGGGTGGAATTACATGGTATTGGATAGGGGTTATCCCTGAAATAGATATTGTAAGAAAGGGAGATCATGAAGATACTGATGATAATAAGTTGAATGCGGATTATAGAAGTACTATCCCTGATGCCGATAGAATGTACGACTTAGATGAAGTTCCTACTAAAACTGTTTTAAAAAACATGATCGGTCATAAATTAGAATTAGCTGAGACAGCTTATACTGATACTAATAAGGAGGTAGTTCAAGAGGACTACGCAATGCTTACTACTAATTCTGCTAAGTATATTAAATTAGATTCTGGTGTAGGTAAGCAAATGGATAGAATTATTATTACCGATGAAAAGGATAATAGAATTGTTATTAAAACTGGGGATGACGGAGACGCTGATCCGGGATGGGGACCTGAGTCTATTACGGTAGAGTGTACTGGAAACATGCACCTTCTAAGTAAAACCGGAGAAATGGACATTAGGGTTGGACCTGATAGCACCTCTAATATTACCATCCAGAACGAAGGTACTGGGGATATTGTATGTCAATGTGATTTAGGTAGTACTTACATCCTAGCTGAGAAGGACATATTAGTAGAGTCTACTAACCTTAGAGCCACTCATACAGAATCTATATATCTTCAGGCGTCAGCAAACGTGAGCGTATCTGCTTTGGATGATATAAATACTCAAGCACATGGGAATACAACCATGTTAACCGATTTAGATCTAAAGATAGATACCGAAGGTACTACTACGATAGATTCTAAATTAAAAACTATAATCAACTGTGAGGAAGATATAGATATAACATCACAAGGACAAATCAAAATTGACGCAACTGGACCGCTAATCTTAAAAGGATCCACAATCGACTTAAACTAATGACACTTATCGCAACAGACGGTTCAACAGCTTCTTGTGGAGATACATTATCCGCAGCCCATACTGTGTATGTAGAAGGCGCGGCTATTGGAGTCGACGGTGATAAAGCTGTAGGTCCAGTAGCAGCCTCCCAATCTACCGTAAAAGCTGAGAGTACGGCTGTATTGTTAAAAGATGATTCAGTTGCAAGTCATGGGAGTGATGTCCATGCCGCAGCTACGATAATATTAACCCCTAACACAACTGTAAGTATAGGTTAAGTATATACAATAGGACACCATGAAACAAAAATCTTTAACCATATCCTTCGCTCCGAGCGCACAAGCCGATATATTTCCTGTATATGTGGTAAACCCTAATGCAGTGGGGGGTAAAGTTGAAGGTATTCAAATAGCTAATTCCCATAATTCTGCTACTCATACCTGCTCAATATCCAGGATAGAGTATTCTAAGAAGTACCCAACTAATATTAATTACTTTGGAGATGGATCTATAAGATCCCAAATATGGAATTATGATGGGTCTGCATATAGTGTCATGCTGAAAGATGTGTCTATACCCGCAACTACTGCACTTAATGTTTTACAGATCCCCGTATTTTTAAGACCTAGAGATATAATTACGTTAAAGCCTACTTCTACAGGTTCTGGGACTGTATTTAAACCTACTATAACAGTTACCGAATACTTTGAAGATGATGCTGACGCTACTACAACTGTTGATATTTATTCAGTTTTCTCCCAGTTATTATCTGGAACCTATTAAGATATGAACTTTAACTTAGCCCCTATAAACGACTCTGTTCCTGAAATACCTAACTTTACTGAGGAGGAGATGGCTTCAATGCCTTCTACCTCACTTACATCCTTAGTTAATAGTATGGCTGCAATACTTTCCGGAATCGCTGCCAAAGCAGCTGCACTTAAAAAAAGAGCTGAAAAACTCTCAGGTATATCCACTAACTATCTTCCTTCACAGGGTAGAGTAGCTGTAGAGTCTAGTGTATCTGCTGAAAAGGTTAAGAATTCAGCTAACGCTGCTACTGCTCCCATGGCTGGAATGGCTGCAGTAACTAACGCCGCTATTGATGCCGCCGCAGAGAATCCAGGTACGGAGGTTATTGAAAACTCTGCGGAAGCAGGTACATCCGATACCGCAGCTGGTTCCGCTGCAGGTAAGTTAGCTCTTATGTTATTAGGTGCTATTCCCGGAACGGAATCTGATGTAGTAGTGGCAGAGTTAAGCGCTCTTAAAACCAGTCTAGCCTCCTTAACAGTAAAAGCGGCAGCAGCCAAGGTTAATTTAAACACTGCTGAGAAAGTCTTAAATGATAGGGCTCTAGGTCTTCGCGCGGAACCAGTTATAAACACTTCTCATTTAGAGGAATCTGGTGATCCTCAAATTGAAAATTTACTTGAGTCTTTTAAAACTTTTATTACTGATAATATAGTTAAGCCTTATCGGGAGAATCAAACTAGATTCGCTCATTTAGCAGAAGCAACACAAATTGAATTTAAAAAGGATAAGCCTATGTTTGATTTAACTTACGGACCTCCTGTGTCTAAGAGTGGATCTTTTATCCTATCCAACGATGGACTATACTATGACTCAGTTACTGGAGGTATTCCTGAGGTTTCCGGAGTTGTCGCGGCAAGCTCAACTTGGAACTTAAATTATGCTCCTAATCTAGGAGGTAAGGGTGAGATTTATACTTCTGAAAATCTTGTGAATATCACTGATAATGTATTTGCCGCCGACTACGAACCTGAAAAGACTATAGAGAATACTTACTATGCATCTGACGATGTTTTAGAAACTTTTGAATCTAATAAAAATAAACATATAGAGGATATTTATTCTCAAATATCTGGTCTTATCGCATCCGGATTAGATGCAAGTAGCGCAATGGTGGTTAATTACTACAGTAACGTGGCTGCTATATCTTCAATGTATGATGAAAAGATTAAAAAGAGAAAGAAGCAATTACAGCTAGTTTCCATTTACGCTAATCATGTGTATAGCCATACAACAATAAATGGAACTGCTAAAGATATAGGATTAGGAGGAGGTATACTAATTCATAATACAGGAACTTTACTAGACCCTGAATGGCATCCTATTGAGAGAATCCCTATTAATGATTTTTCTTTCCTAGCAGGTACAGGAGCGGGAGCTACAGTAAAGCAGCAAGAAAGTATTTTATTGTTTTCTGAGGATTTAGATGATACTATTCTTCCGTATACTCCAACGTTCTCAAGATCACATCATAAACCTTTTGCATATTTAGAAAACTTTACACTGTCTCCTGTAGAAGATGAGGTATTTCCATATGTAAACGGTCTAGATAAGGCTGCTTCCGCGACCTCCACACATATACATTCCCTAACTACCTCTATCGAGGAGTCAGGATTATTATTAGCATATAACTTTATAACTCCAAATATTGTAGACCCTTCCTCTACGAAATTCAATGTGGATAACGTAGGACCAGACGCTGGTAGAAGACTTAATGGTCAGCTAGTAGGTAATAGTGTTTCTGAGGTATTCCCCTCAGGACTTGCAATCCCTAAACTTACAGGAACTAGTGGAGGTACTTATGTCAGGCTACCTAGTAACGTATCGCCGGAAGGGGTTCCTATGTCACATGTAACTGAAGAGTTAGATAATCTATTCTACCCAAGTAATAGGTATTATAACTCTACTACCGAAAAGGGTGGAGGGGTTACTTTTGATTATTGGGTGCATGTTCCAGATCTAACCCTTACCAACTCCCATAGATATAGATTAGTTATGGGGTGTGAAAATTCAGGAGGATCCCCCCACTTTGGAAGTAGGCAAGGACCAATAGACGCTACTAGAACTAATATTAACGGTGTAATGGATACAGCTAAAACCCATGGAATGATTGTGGGTTTTAGAGATAAAGGTGGAGTAGGCGCAACATCCAGCGGATTAGAGTTCGGAGTATTCCCTACAGTATCTCAAAACGCAAATGACGAGTCTACAGGTCACAGCATCGCAATCGCTGAAACTAGTAATCTCACAGAATTAGGTGCAGTTATATCAAGTGATACTTCCTCTAATGGGGTTAGTATACTTGACGCTAGTGCATCTTTTGTACATATGTCAATTGTTTTTAACTACGACGATAATAACTTAAAAATGTATATGGATGGGGAACTTCTATGTACCTCTGGGTTAACCACTATATTTGATTTAAAGACAACAAAATCTATAAATATCCCTTCAATTACTGCGAAAGGTAGTCCCGAGTATGTTAATAGTTGGACACCTTCTGGAAATAATGGTCCTAAAGTAGGACTTATGGGTTTTAGTTTTACTCCTTGGGTTTTAGGAGGAGGATTTTCGGACACCATTCTACAGAAGCCAAGCTTAGGAAGTTACAACCCTGGGTTTTTAGGGTATAACACCAATTCAACTTACGGACCTGTACCTGCCTCTCAACATTACCCATCCTTAGGAAGTATAAATCCTAGAGCAGAAAGTGGTCTTGATGGCTTTTTAGGAAGTTTTAAAGTATATTCGAAAGCCCTAACTACTAATGAGGTTAAGACTAATTTTAAAGGTCAGAAAGGCTTCTTCAAAAATATAAAAACATAATGATACACGACGACATCTCACTATTAACGACATCTAAAACTACCCCTTTCCATGGAGTTTCATTTCCAGTGGTAGATGGTGTAGGTGGATATTTCGCTAAGACAGATGGAGCTCAGACTACTATGTCCGGCTTAAAACAGCTACTACTAACTAGTAAAGGGGAGAGGGTTATGAACCCTAATTTTGGTACATCTTTAAGAAAATCTGTATTTGAACCTTTTACATCTGATTTAATGACTTCCTTAAAATCTGAGATTGAATTTGCTATAGGTAAGTATCATCCGGAAGTGGAAATTATAAACTTTGAAATGTCGTGGGATTCTAACCCTCGGAGTAGAGGTCGACATAAAATATTCTTACAACTAAAGTTCCAAATTAAAGGAGAACTTATAAACCCTCAAATTTTGGATATTATAATATAATGACTACTAATGATACAAACACCGTAAAAGGAATTTACAATACTAGCGCATTTGATGGTTCTATTATTACTGATTTCATATCTCAGGGAGATTTATCTCCTAGAATAAAAGCTAATAGAATTGATTATTCAGCAGCAGAATTTCCTGAATTTAGAAAAGCTTTACTTGAATATATGAAAGCTGTATACCCTGAAGATTATAATAGTTTTGCGGAGTCAGATTTAGGTATGATGATGGTAGAACTATTTGCGTACATGGGAACTGTTTTATCATATAAAGCAGACATGCTTGCTAATGAGAATTTTATTACCTCTGTACAAGCCCCTGAAAATCTTAGAAAGTTATTGCAACTTATTGGGGTATCAATGAGAGGTCCTATTAGTTCTAAATCTGGGTGTACCTTAACTTTAGACGATGGGGATATCCTCACAGGGTCTAATGAGATCTCTATTACTCCGGCAAATAGATCTTTTTCTGTAGTAAGTAATAAAGACTCGGGACAGTTAACGTTTACAATATATCCTGTAGACGGGACCGGTGCTGTAGATATGGAAAGCGAGACCCTAACTCTCGCAGTTGCAGACTCTCTAAACACCGATGGTAAAGTATTTTCCAATTTAATTTTAATAGAAGGTCAGTTAAAAACACAAACAGGAGTATTTTCAAATACTGATACAATTCATACTATTAAATTAACTGATCCTTCTATCGTAGAAGGAAGTCTAATTCTACATACGGATGGTGTAATTTATAACGAGATTGAAAATCTATTTTTAGCAGACTCTACCGATAGAGTTTTTAGTAAGACCTACACTGATGACTACTCCGTAAAGTTAAATTTCGGAGATGATATTAGAGGAAAATCCCCTACTGCAGGAAAATCATACACTGTATATTACAGAGTGGGTGGAGGTGATAGAGGTAATATAGTATCGGAAACACTAAATGTTAAGATCCCAGCACTAATAGAAACTAGTGCTGTCTCAGTACATGTAACCAATCCGACTAAAGCTACAGGAGGATTAAAATCAGAAACTGCAGAGCATGCTAAAAAGTGGGGTCCTTATTTCTTTAAGACTCAATACAGAGCTGTTACAGGGGAAGATTATACCGCATTCGCTAATCATTTTACGAGTCAAGCTGGACAATCAGGAAAAGCTTTTGCGATCCTTAGAAATTCAGGTGCTGGTGGTAATATGATAGATATTTATACTGTAGCATTTGCTGCTGAAGTAGCAGGGCAACAGTCACAAGTAGAGAGAGCTTCAATCGCTTATAAGAGAGAATTACTAACATATCTTAATAAGTATAAAATGATCACAGATGAGTTAACTATTGTAGATGGATTAGTGAGAACTGTTGATTTAAAATGTACGCTATTTTTAGATGTTCCACAAAAGCTTTATGAAGAGGATATTAAAAGAAAAGCAGCTAAAAATATTTTGGAATTCTTCGATCTAAATAATAGAGATTTCGGTGAAGTGATGCATGTTAATGATTTAAACAAAGTAATATTTAATATCCCAGAGGTTAGATTTTCTTCAATCGATAATATTAAAGATAATATATCTTTAAATTTTAATGAGATACTTCAATTAAACAACATAGAGATTAACGTTAAATACGTATAAGTATAATGGCAAGAAAGCAAGGATTAGGTCGTCAAGGGATACCAGATAAGAATTATCATCAACATAATTATATTGATGTAATAAAGTCTTTGACCCCTGATTTATACCATGATACAGATTACGCAATCTATGGTACTAAAGAGGATATCCTTTATAGTGTCTTAGGTAAGATATTAAAGGTTTCGGATAGTATTTCAGGTATATTCCCTACTGCAAACTTCGATACATCAACCTTACAACATAGGTTTATACTTAGAAATGAGTTAACTAATATAAGACCTTATATTTTTGAAAATAAAATATTAAAACCTTTAGGAGTATCCTTTTCTGACTTCACATCTGAGAATGAGTTTAAGTTATATGTATCCAGTACCCTACTACCTAATATTGTTTTAAATTCTCCATCTTCAAAGTTTATAGACGGAGTTAATACTTTAGTAACTTCCTCAGTTACAAATTCTGCAGAGACTCACGCGTACTTATTAGATACCCTATCCTGGTATTACGTATTAAATTCAGCTGGAATAGCTGGAACATCTACAAACCCATCAGCTACAGTAACCGACGAATTCGTCAAATTATGGCAGGGAGAATCTCTTAAAGAGAAAGACTCTGTTACATCTGTATTTAGATATATTTGGGATAATAGGCAAACGGTATCTCTTTTCAAGGATTGTATACCTATCCAATTCGGGAAAACTGACTTTCAAATTTCAGCAGGGACACACACATCTGGAACTCAAAATAGAGATAAGATGGAAACTCTACTTAAGATCTGGTATAATCCACATGATGAAAACTCTGAGACCGTCGATACTTACTTATCTGTATTTACTAGTCTAGGAACTTTCTCCCCTAAGATGGTAGAGGATGGAGCGTTTACAAAATTCTTACAAGCTATAAGTTACGGATTCTATGATATAAATACTACTATAGAGGATCTGGGAGATCTTGTAGATATTGAAAGATGCCCTCCTGAATTTTTACAGCATTTAGCATCTTTAATAGGTTGGAAACTAATGACGGGAGATATAGACCGTTGGAGAGCTCAACTTAGGAAAGCTGTTTATATTTACAAGGGCAAGGGAACCAGGAAAGCACTTGAGGAAGCTTTAGAATTAGTATTTTCTGATCCTAATATAATACCTACAGATCAAATTTTAGAGACTTGGGAGATGTTCCTTCCAAGGATGATATATTATTTAATCGCTACAGAATCTCAAGTACTAAATAATTCCCAATTTGGTCCTGGCGTATTTAGAGGTATTCCAACGGAAAGGTATTCTACTGGTAATTTAGATTTAAATTATAGAGCCGCTACTGATTATGTATTAGAGATATTACATAAAAACACACCTCCATCTCCTACGCGTGAAAAAGGTGGATGTATTTACTTTAATGATGTAAAGTTTGATTTAAGTTCCTGGGATCCTGAAAACAAAAAATTCCCAGGGTTTTACCATCGCCAAACTCCTAACTGTCCAGTACCCCCATGGGAGAATGACAGATTCTATGACAACACATATATATCTAAGGCTCAGATCGATATCTTAAATGATATTCTCACCGCAGATGTAAATTCCTCTGCTGTAAACTCTCCTAGAGGTGGTCTAGAAATTCCTTTGGAATATGTAGCAAACCTCTCTTCTATCTTGATGAAAGAAGATGCGCCAAATGTAGGGGATCCTTCCCTATACCACATGTTATGGAATAGAAAATGGAAATTCTATGCGAGTGGGTATAATCCCCCTATGAACTTAAGTTCAATAGCGGCATCTAAAGATGTTACTAAATTAGGGTTACTTGATTATTGGATATCTAAGAGTTCGGTACTAACTTCTCAAGTATATTTAACTGATTTGGATTATTCAGTAGAAGCCGCTAAGATCGCTAACGCAGAAATTATACATAATATACGGCAAGTATTTAAAAGCTTTTTACCTTTCCATGTTATCTCCAAGCTTTTCAGCACTATTAAATACGAAGAATCCCATACCTCAAAAGATAAAAAACTATGCGTTATAGGTTTAGTAAATTGGTTTGATTTATCCCCTACTGGAGATTTTGATCATTACATTTTAAATAATTTAGTACCCTCAAGTGTAACAGTATCGAGTCTAGGAAACTCACTCCCAGATGCTTCCGCTAACTTCGCAATTGTGTCCCATGCGGATACCCCAAGAGCCTCAGGACGTAGAAGAAGTTTAAAGTATTTAAACACTTTACTCACATATAACAGATCGGGAAAGGCTATGCCTGTACCTAAAAAATCAATATTCCAGTATTCTACTTCCGCGTATAATGGGTTAGATATGCATACTTCTGAGTTTATCCCGTTAGGATATAATTTCTCTTCTGGCTCATATTTTTCCCCTTCTGGATCTTTTGGAAGGGTATACGACGCATCCAATGATATAGCAGTATCTTCACTCGATGTAGTTTTCTCAGGAACTGTAGCATATCCAGGTACCGAAGTATATTTGCAAAGCGGACGCGCAAACCTTGTCGACACATCAGCAGTTTTCGAAGGAGTTGCAGTATCTTCTACCTTCCCATGTAGAATACCGTTTTTACATGAATGTGTCCCCACTGTAAGCAGGAGTGAGATTAAGGGGATTAAACGTGTTATTATAGACTCGTTATGTAGGCAAGGTCTTACGAAAGATTTTGGCACCCTTTCTTTAGATAATTTTAAATTTGGGACAGGTCTTTCTAGGGATTTTGCAAATGTTAGTGGTGTTTTATCAAGCTCTATATTCTCTGGAGTTTTGGGAGTTCCAGCCTCGGCTAATGATGGTATATCCTTTCCCGAAAAAGATTTAAAAATTATATATTCTCACTTTAATTCAATGGTGAGCAGTAACGCAACTAGAGTAGCTACTACAGGTTCCGCACAAGCCCTTCTTATGGGTGAGGTGTTTGGAGTTAGTGGAGGTTCTAGAGCCTACTATGTGGATCCCTTAGGTTCAAAGTATCCTCTTCAATTTGGACTTGAAACCTCTGGGGAGCCCTATCTAGGGCTTGCAGAAACACATACCGCTAGTGGAGTCTTATTTAACCTCTCTGATAACTAATGGACGGATACATACAAATATACAACGGACCCCTTGAAAATGATAATATAATTTTCGAGGAGCATAATTTAATTGTGGATAGCGCTTCTGAGCATATCTCTAAAATATTTACGTACCTGCCATCCCCTTCTTCGATTTCTGCGTCAGTAACTTTGCCAAACTCGGTAGCAGGTATTACCGCTATATCCTTAGGAAGTGCACAAAGTTCAAAGAGTTATAATATTCTAGGGGCTTCAGGAATTACAGATTTAGAGGCTATCCCACCTGTACCTACCGATACTACTATCCAACCTCCTATATATGAGCTTGGAACTTTATCAGGTCCTGGAAGTATGGGACAGTTCTTAAATTACATAGATTTTTCAGGGCATTACCCTAGTTTAACTGCCCTTGAAATAAAAAACCACGGCTGTTATATTCCATCAGGGGGTATATTTGCTGCGTCAGGAGTTAGCAGTGGAATGTATAAATGGTTAGAAATTGAATCTCATAATGGGAGAGGACTTGCAATAAGATCAGATAGTAAAATATTTGGGTGGGGTAAGTATGCTCAATACCCGGGGGAGTATATTTTAAACAATATCCCTACTGATAATAACTTTAGCAGTATATCCTTAGGTGATCATCACGCTGTAGCTCTTACCCATCGCGGCAATATTGTATCTTGGGGGGGACGAGATAATGACACATGGGGAGCAGTAGCGTTAACCCCGAAAGGTTCAAACTTTACCAAAGTAGACGCAGGTTTTGAGAGGTCAACAGCGCTAGATTCTTCCGGAAATATTCATCAGTGGGGAAATACCACCTTTGGGGGACACCCCCAAGCGGATCCTCCAGACGGCAGTGGATATATCGATATCGCTGAATCAAGCGAATGGACCGCCGCAATTGACGGTAGCGGATATATACACGTATGGGGATACGAAAAAACACATCTTGGCGATACTTGGAGTAGGCTAAACGACGCTCCTGATACTTCAGGATGGACAGCTATATCTTTGGGCGAAGACCATGGATTAGCTCTGTCGGGAACACACCTTACATCGTGGGGGAATCCATCAGGTACTATCGGCACACCTTCTGGGTCCTTTACATCTATATCTGGAGGATATAATCAGAGCTTAGCGCTCTCCTCAAATGGAGCAATTAGCCAATGGGGAGTCGGAGGGGAGTACGGCACATCTCTCAGCGCAAATTCCCCTGACAGAGATGAATGGCAAGGGTTCTCTAAGATATCAGCAGGTACGGATTTTAATTTAACTTTAAGTGGGGAATACCTGGTTTCAGGATGGGGTAATGATGCTTATAATGGAATTTCAAATATTCCTGCTAGCGGGATTGTAGGAATCGAACATCTCTTCTCTGGAACTTTAAACGATACTTCATCTATCAATAGTGAGGGTTATATCCTGGAATCAAGAGTAGATAGAGATACTCAAACTATCCTAGATGCTAGTGCGGGATTCGTTGTCTCTGGGATAGGTACTGTGAGTTCCACCCGGGAAGTTAAATACATACTAACTTTGAACCATGATGAGTGGCATTACTTAAATAAATACTATGGAGGGATAGGATCTATCGGATTATGGACCTTAAATATAGAAGACACCTTGAAGAAGTACCCAGAAGGAACCACTATAGATAATATTGACCTATATAACTTAGCGGATACTACCAAGAACCCAGTATTTAAGTTATTTTCTAAAAAGGTATTCCTCCCAGGAGGTTTACAGTTAATAGATGAGACTCGAGATTCCTTTATTACTATAGTATGGAGTATTAAATTTTAATAGAATAATGAATTATAAAGAAAAAATAGAGCCAACAGGACACCTTCAAATTATCAAAGTAAATTCTGATAATTCTAGAGAAGTGTTATTAGATGACCATAATATTATTACGGAAGGTATGGGTAGAACCCTTGCCGCAATGTTTTCACATGAAGACAAGACAGATTCTTTCGATAACTTCACTATTCCCTATTTTCAAATAGGTACTGGAAGTGCAACAATGGTCTCATCTTTAACTAGCTTAGTAACCCCTCTTCCGTTAGCTGACTATGGTTCGGAAGATATAACCTTAAGCACTGTTAACGTTTCTGATAAAGCAACTACAGAAGCAATGATAGCTATGCATCCCGCATATATTTATCGCTCAGCATCTAACAAAGTTACATACTCTGTAACAATAGATGAAAGTACGGCTAATAATAAAGATCTTAAAGAAGTTGGACTGTGGAGCAAAGACCCTTATCTCCAAACCCCCTCTGTATCCTACCTGTGCGCGTATAGAAGCTTTGATGCTATACCTAAAAGAAATTCATATACTTTGATATTTAACTGGACCCTAGAATTTTAAACAATGATTAACGACGTAACCGGCGGAAACTATGTAATTGATTACCCATCTACCTATTTAGTAGATATTAACAAATACCACGCAGCCCAATTCTATAATTGGGAACAAGACAATATCCCTATAGATGATCTTGAATCTAGAACAAATACACTGGGCGCTGCCTTAGGTATTTTTGCAGATGGGATAACAGGCAGTACAATGACTCTAGCGAATACTGAAGTATCTGCTAATTCAGTATATGGCAGTTTAGAAAATATATTAAGACTTATCCCAAAAACTATCACCTTCCCCATCCTTGTAGAAGTCTGCACATATGGAAACTTGGGAGATCTAGTTTTAGAAAATATTAACTTAAAGGGTAGAGGTAAATTAGAATTTATTAACCGTAACTATGCCACCTCTATTAAAGGGGATACTAATAATGCTGCCATTAAAGCTACTGCAACTATGACATCCGAAGACGGAACTCCTTTCCCCTGGGGAGATGAGGTTGTTACATCTGCGATAACATCTCAGAAAATTATAACCGATATTACAGCAGCCAACGCTGAAAATACAAGAACTACTAATAATTGTTATGACCGTACTGAATGGAATAAGTATTTTAAAATTATATCCCATAGAGATTTAAGTACAGACTTAACTATGGGAGAACCTTTCTTTGGGGTATCTAGCGTTAATCACTCAGAACTTATAGATACTAACTCCGCAGCAAACTACGGTTTAAGCGCTGTACCGTACACCGATATATCAACATCTGCAGACTCTAACCCTTCTCAATTTAGTATAGCTGGGCAGACATCATTCAGAGGACCTGCATACCATACCCCTCCTACTGCAACTGAGATAGCATCTCCTACTTATGTCTATGGCAATTGGTTTAACAGCGTTAAGATTGAAAATTGTAGAGGATCACAAATTCAAATAAAAGGATTTTGTGTAGATGGTGCAGGTACAAGTGGTACCAACGATATGAAGTACCACGCTAACGCTGTAGGGTTTGATATCCAGAATTCCGATGTGGTTTTAACTTCATGTGCTGCATTTAGAAACTCTGACGTAGGGTTTAGGGTTGATAATTCTAATGTTTTAATTGAGGGTGGAATCATAGGTTATAAAAACTACCCATACGATGGAAGCTCTCGTTCACCTATTCCAAGTGAGACTGAATACGATATTTGGAATTTAGATTACAAAGGGCATGGATTTGAAGCATATAGATCTCATATTACGTTCGATCCTGACTCTACTGATGATAATGCTATACTTACATCTAACCTAGGAAAACATGGTTTTGTAATGAGTAATAACGGAGGAGATGGTTGGGTCTTTGATAACTGTAGAATATCTGGAGGTGTAGGAGGTCATAATGCTACTGCTGAACAAGGAGCAGGACCTTTAGATTATCAGACAACTCAGATTATTGGAGCGTTTAATAAATCTAATGGTATATCCTTAATAAATTCTAACTCAGCATATAGAGGAATATTCCGCGCTCAGGGAAATATGGTTCACGGTATATCTTCTAACAAGTCTAAAGTATCCTGTATGGGTGTAGTATCTGAATTAAATAATGAAATAGGTTTAAACCTTAAATCATCCGAGTTCGTATACAATTACGGAGCAATTGATTATATTACCGCGTATGATTCTAATAATATTAATTGGCAGAATAGAGCGGGACATTCCCTTTTAACTCCTGCTATAAGTGTGCAGGATAACGGGATTCAGAATATTAAAATTTTTAATAATTCTACATTTGAAAATGAGCATATAGAGTTACAATCTAAAAGATCCGGATTAATAGGAGGTAGAGGAAAGCCTACTAAGAGTTGGGCAATGCAAGCTGCAAATAGTAAAGGGGGGGAGACTACGGTAATTTCTAATCGTGAAAAGTTTAACCTACCTCTTATATCTGTAGATCATAATTCATACGCAAGATTTTTAGGGCTATCAGTATTTGGAGATATTAATCCTTTAAATGCTTCGCTTGTCCCTGGAGCCGCTTACTCAATGGAAGCATCTGCAGGAGTTAAAGGTAGAGCTTTAAGTATTACTGATAACTCTCATGTAGATTTATACGGAACGTCCGCATACTGTACGGTACTCACTAATGAGCATGATTATGGTAATGTATCAGCTCTACAGAACTCTTGGAATAAATCAGCGGTGTATGTAAATAATAGCTCCAAGGTTAGAATTTCAGGACCTACTAAGATATCACAATTCGGCGTAGCCGTCCTAGCTGAGAATAATTCAACTATTGAAGTTGGACCTCCTTTAGATAATACAGGAGCATATGACCCAGGTCTATATGATTTTGAAAATCTTAGTGATGGTACTGGGCATACTAAATTCGATGCTCAAGGTACGAGAGCTTGTTTAGTAGTTAATAATAATTCAACATTAAAGATGGATAAATGTGGAGTAGGAGTATCTGCAAATACTGATACAATTAATAGAACTGCACATAACGCAATAGATGATATCTACCATGCATCATCATATGTTCAATTATACCCTCATGGGTTTACTGAAGAAGCTTTCGACCACGAAGGGGGAAGGTACTGTGACCAGCCTTGGCGCACGTATCTAAAAACACCCGGAGCCTTTAATAGATTAACCATGGGTTTAGATTCCTCCACAGCCCCTTCTAATGAAAATCATGTATCAGCTACTACAGGAGGTATGTGTGTAAGAGCTCTTGGAGGTAGTAATGTTTCACTTGACCAAGTTAACTTTGAGGTTTATCTAGCATGTACAGACGCATCGGGCGCATACTATAATATCGATGGTTCTGCTAATGAAGGTGTAGGTCTATACCACGGCTCAGCAAATACCGCAGTCATGACAGAAGCAAATATGTTGGGCGATGGTTCTGAACATTATGGAGGCAGCCAAATCCATATGTGGAATATATCTGACACCTCAAGAATTGTAGCCTCTAATTTAAAAATTAATAAGCTAGATGGATCTTCTGCAGGATACTACGGACCTGCTGGAGCTTGGGGAACCGGCGATGCTTACGATTACAACTTAGGAGCCTTAGATTATTTTGGCTGGGGAGGTGTTTATGTTGATACTTACACTACAGGAGGTTATACAGCTTCTGCTACAAACTACGGACCTTTTAGACTTATGTTAAGTGTTAACTCTGATTTACACTCATATGTCGAAGGCACAGCCAGTGGCGCTGGTGCAATTGGAAATCTAGCCGGTATGGGTGCATTATCTATAAGTTATGGACACGCCACTGGCGGACCTAAAGGTAGAGGTGGCTCACCTATAGCACAACTTAATGCTCAAGGATACGCCGGTGCAGGACTGTTCGCACAGCCTATCACGGGTTCTGATTATAGGGGACATTGGAAGATAGAAGGTAATGTAGGGTACTACGATCAAGTTGATGATGATGTAGCACAACCTATATTTGGGCAACGCCAGGATGATGTTTCAGGATTAACGGTTGGAAGGAAATTTTTAGCTAATCCTATGATGACTCAATATGATACTTACAGACCTCTTAATTCCCAAAATATGATCAAGAACGATGCGTACCTAGCTTCTAACTTCCCGGTACCTCCTATACATATGGATTGGCAGGGATATCTTCGCAACTTCCTCGATGAGTCGGCTTCTGATGTATTTGCTAACTCTAAACACGCGGCTAGTAAGATGATTAAACTATGTTCAATTTACAGATCTCATACTAATCCAGTTTTAGGTGGAGAAGGTAGAGATGGAGATGAAGCATACACGTTTGGAAAAGGATGTAGATCCTTAAACCTTTTTGACCTGGACAAATTAATATAATGGCTGTAACTATAAATGAAAAAATTAGATTCTATAAGGCAAACGACCCTTATTACTATGAAGTAGATAATCTACCTTTAATAGATTTATTAGAGAATGATAAGAGTTTAAGAGATGAACTTAACTCTATTATTTATAATAACCAAAGCTGGGCTACTTTATACTATGTTGATTCTGTTGCGCAGTCCGCTGTTGGAGATGTAAATATTATTGATATTTCTAAGGACGGTGATAGATTACCTAATAATGTTGTAGATTGGGTTCTTTCTAAAAATTATATTACTTTAGACGATGTCGACGAGAACGAAGATCCGTTCGTCCCTAAGAAAATTTCACAACTTCAAGATGTTACAGTATTACGTGCTACTGTTGAAGAGGGAGATATCCTTACATATGATCCAACTGTCTTACAATCTAATAATGTTGATTACGGAGTTTTTGTAAATAAACCACCCCAAGAAATAGCTAATATCCCTAGAACTGTATATTTAGAATCTAGATATTTTATGATAGGGCAGGAGAAATCTCTAGCCACTGGGGGAAGTGACGGACATTATTTATTTAGCACCAGAACCCAGGAATTATACAATCAAAACAGTTTAGATTCAGATCACTTTTATACCTTTGCTAGTAATGTAAATGGGTATGCTAAAGGCATGTATTTCATCAGGAGTTTTCAAGATTTAGGAATTCCTGAAAATGCCAAAAAGATTTTTTGCAAATATGGGTGTAACTTTGTTTGTGGAGATACCGTTCAAAACGCTGATAGCCATATCAAAGTAAATCACGCACACTCTCCATATACTCACGGTCAAATGGAGATTGTCGATAAAAATCCTGATAGTACAAATACAACCTCCGCATACCACAGATGGGAATCAGTAGTGATGCAGTCCGCTGAAAAAACCGGCTCATTGTTTCACAATACTACGGAAGATTTGATAGATTTTACTGTACATTATGGAAATGCCATTAAACACCCAGAGGACCCATCAAAAAATCTTTTAGTCTTCCATAATAGTATAATCGGTCACACCAAAAGTTGTAAAATATTCCTTTACGTATATGGCTATGAAACGTAAACTTCTAATACTTTTGCCTTTACTAGCATCCTGCTCTACATTAGCTCCTATAGCTGGTGGAGCAATTGGAGGTGCGGCAGGTTCATTAGGAGGTCCAGCCACAGCAGCTATCGGAGGTGCAGTTGGAGTTACAGCAGCCCAAATGGCGTTCCCTAATAATTCTGCTCCTGTAAGTGATGCAGTAGCTTTAGCCGCAGCTCAAACAGGAAAACCCGCTCCAGGTACAGCAGCATCTACAATCCATGAAACCAAAGGTTTA
>TARA_R110002074_G_scaffold12180_4_pt1 | contig 24996 bp, 22 predicted proteins | sample TARA_R110002074 | Tara Oceans TARA_R110002074 (sample SAMEA4397215) | marine metagenome | biome: Polar Biome; feature: [MIX] marine epipelagic wind mixed layer (ENVO:01000061); material: water (ENVO:00002006), including particulate matter (ENVO:01000060) such as... | depth 10-100 m | reverse complement strand
TTACCACGTCAGCAAAACCAACATCTCCTACTAGCAGAATATCGACATCACTCTCTGCGTTCGCTTTGCCACTCGCAACCGAGCCAAATACAAAGGCTACTTTTATCGAATCGGCCATTTGGCTTAAACGCTCGGCCAATACATCTGCCACGCCAGAGGTTTTACGAAGTATGCTCGCGAGCTCTTCATAAATGGGGCAGTCAGTATTCGCTCGGTAATATACCTGATTACCTTGCGGCTCTTTTATCAATAATCCTGCTTCAGCCAACTTACTAAGCTCTTTGTGTAAAGTGCCGGCCAAGGTGCCGGTCAAACGAGCGATCGCACGCACATGGTAGGCGCTGTCCGGTTGTAATAACAGCAACCCAAGTACACGGCGGCGGTATTCTTTAAATAATATTTCAGCTAGTGGCGAAGTCATACCTTACTCATTGAAGCTTTTTATGCTTCATTTGTAGTCTTTTTTACTACAAAAATCAAGTTATGCCTAGATTCCCAACCGCGTTACGTTGATCACTTTATAGTATCTGCTTCAGAAAACACCGCACCAAAGCGCTCATCAAAGCAGTTTAACGTTTCCCATTCCAAGTCTTCAAAAAGCTGAATGGCGGGTTGTTCTACTAAAGCGTCTTCGGTGTACGTCATGAAAGAGTCTTTATAAGTTCTACTTATTCTTGTTTGGGTTTGATCAGATGCGCAGATTTCTCAAGAAACTGATCAAAATCACTGGGTATTGAATCGTTAGTAATTCGTCTTTGCTCAACAAACTTATCGAATTCTACTTCAGCCAGTTGTTTTGCTATTTTTTACGAAATCTTATCCGCATTAGCCAGTACAGCGTGTTCATTAAACGCTAAGAAGGCATCCAGTTTATCTGCCCATTGCTGCATGGTCATCACTTGTTTTCGGCGCGCCTGGTTTTCTGCGTAGTCCAAGTACATCGTCACCACGCGGTTTAAATCATTTAGCTCTTCTTGAGAAAGGTAGTTCTTGGCGATGCTAACATCTTTCTTAGTGATCGCACCGCCACTCCAATTGGTCAAGCCCATATTCGGAGATTGACTATCAGCGCGCTCTTTAATCAGCTCTGCGGCAGTATGCCCGTGAATTGCCCAATGTAATTTATTCGGTACCGTGGCGAAGAATGCCTAGCTTGTCTGCGCTTTTGCATCGTAGTCACTTGCCGTACTGTAGATATCCGTGATTTTTTGATAGAAGCGACGCTCGGAAGCACGAATGTCGCGAATGCGTTCGAGTAACTCATCAAAATAATCCGCCTCAAGATCCCGATCAGGATTTTTCAGGCGCTCATAATCCATAGCGAAGCCTTTGATCAGATACTCTTTAAGCACCTGAGTCGCCCACTTGCGGAATTGTGTACCTCTGTCTGAGCGAACCCGATAGCCTACCGCCATCACCGCATCTAAATTATAGTGATCGAGCAATCGCTCCACGTCTCGCGTGCCTTCTCGGGCAACTATTCGGAATTTCCGAATAGTTGAATCTGGTTCTAACTCACCTTCTTCATAAATATTTTTTAGGTGCTCATTAATGGTCGGTGGGGTCTTATCGAACAGCTCCGCTATTTGCTTTTGAGTGAGCCACAAGGACTCGTCCTGCAGACGAATTTGCAGGCGAGTCTTACCATCTTGGCTAGTAAACAATGTATCGGTAATGTTGTTTTGGTTTTATCCATATTCATTTCTCAACTCTCATCCTTGAAATAGTTAAATCAACAATGTTCCAACCTGCAACCTGATGATTGCCAATATATTCTTCTGGGAATCTACTTTTATCCATTGCGGATAGACACTTTAGAATGTTAGTAGATTGCTCGACATGACAATTGGGAGGCCAGACGAGATCTTTTAGCTTTTGCTTTTTAAAACATTTCTGTTTGACTCAGTAAGCGATTTTTACTTATTTTCGTAAGCGTTCCTTTACATCGTCTGCATTGCCCCTGCATAAGGTAGCGGTTGAGTTGCTTGTGTTGAACCCCGCAGTGCGGGCACACATTACTTAAGGGCTTACTATGCATTTCACATGAGTGATTGCCCTGTAGGCACCAAATCAAGGGATAGTGAATAGCTACCCCATTCGCATGCCAATCATTAAAACAATGAGAACACCAATGCAGATGCTTCTTCAGCTTAGGCTGTAACAGTAATCCATTGGTTTTGTACTCATAAGCCTTGAGTGATTTATATAAATTTATCTATATCACCACAGGAAGTTATAAGGATTTTTCCGATATATACGTGGTAATAAAGCGCACAGAACCAACGAGAAACAGGCCGAAACATCAGCTAGATCAAGGGGTTTGAAGGATTTTGGGGAGATTATTCCGAAGATACTCTGGGTATGAATTCCAGAGTTTTGAGTCGATTGACAACTTGCTGTTTTAAAAGGAATTGGTCGGGACGAGAGGATTTGAACCTCCGACCACATGCACCCCATGCATGTGCGCTACCAGGCTGCGCTACGTCCCGACATACAAAAGCGCTAGAATGCCTTTGAATGAAGTCGCGAATAATACATGATGAATAATAAGAAATAAATAAAAAACGCCGAAGTATTCGGCGTTTTTTATTTCATTATATTAATCATAAGCTTAGCTATTTAGTACTGCTAAAACTTCTTCAAGCTCGCTAATCATTTGCTTTATTAACTGGCCGTTATTAGCAGCGCCTTCATTGCCATCATCATTGACTAACTTTTGTTTGGCCCCACCAATAGTATAACCCTGATCATATAACAAGCCACGAATCTGCCTGATCATCAGAACATCTTCGCGCTGGTAGTAACGTCTATTTCCGCGACGTTTTACAGGAGATAAATCATCAAATTCTTGCTCCCAATATCTAAGAACATGCGCTTTTACACCGCATAAGTCGCTTACTTCACCAATCGTAAAATAGCGCTTGCCTGGGATAGGCGGTAATTCATTATTATGACTGGGTTCCAGCATACTCTTCTACTTTCGCTTTTAATTTTTGTCCGGGTCTGAATGTCACAACTCGTCGAGCGGAAATCGGAATTTCTTCTCCGGTTTTAGGGTTTCTGCCAGGCCTTTGTTTTTTATCCCGAAGGTCAAAATTACCAAAACCAGACAGTTTTACTTGTTCGTTATGACCCAATGCATCACATATTTCATCAAAAAACGCTTCAACCATTTCTTTGGCTTCACGCTTATTTAAGCCAACCTCTTCATAAAGAGTTTCAGCCATATCGGCCTTAGTTAACGCACCCATGCACTAACTCCTAATATTTGCACCAAATTTGGCATTTAGTGCTGACACTATAGTTTCAAAAGCTTTATTAATTTCTTCATCATTTAGAGTTCGATCAGTACGCTGCCATACTAATGCCAAACCTAAACTTTTTAAGCCTTCGCCTAAATTTTCACCCGCATAAACATCAAACAAAACAACATTCACCAAGTCTCGCCCTGCATAAGCAATGACTTCTGAGCGTACGCTTTCAAAGGGAACTTGCTGGTCGATCACAATAGCCAAATCACGCCTAACTTCAGGATATTTCGATACTTCTGAGAAATGCGGGATAAATCCTTGGATCGCTTCGTTTAAGCATAGTTCAAACAAATAAACTGAGCCATTTAAATCCAGATATTTTTGTAATTTAGGGTGAATAGCGCCTAAATAACCAATAATTACGCCATTTTTCACAATTTTAGCTGTCTGACCAGGATGCAGTGCAGCATGCTCTGCTTTTTCAAAAATAATAGTATCATCCACTGAACAAAGAAGACTCTCTATATCGGCTTTCACATCATAGAAATCTAACTTTCGCGCTGGACTATTCCAGGATTCAGGTTGAGCAGTACCCGAGGCAATACCAGACATCATTCTAGTCTGAACAATCTCATCACTACTCTTTTCAAATTTTAAACCCGTTTCAAAAAACTTAACACGCGTTTGTTGGCGATTCTGATTATAAGACAGCGCTTTTAACAGCCCTGGCCACAAACTGGTCCGCATAACAGCTAAATCTGCTGAAAGCGGATTTGCTAAAGCGATACTTTCTTGATCAGGCGTAACCATGCTTTGAAGCTTTTGCTCTACAAAACTATAGGTTATCGCTTCTTGATAACCCAGACTAATGAGCCTATCTGCAAAAAACTCTTGTGAAACAGAGGACTCATTGTCTTCTTTTAATTTAATCTCACCTAAGGCTGAGGTTTTCGGTAATTTGTCATAACCATAAATTCGGCCAATCTCTTCTATTAAGTCTGGCTCGATCTCAATATCAAATCGATAGCTAGGCACTTCGAAGATCCAGCCGTCCGTTTCTTTTGAAATCAACGTCAAACCTAAGCGAGTCAATATATCTTCGATTTCAACCGAATCAATTTTTAAACCTAGCAATGAAGCAACTTTTGCTTCTCTCAACTTCACAGTCGTTGTTTTAGGTAAGTGCTCTTCAGAAATAACTTCTGAGACAGGGCCTGCGTCACCACCTACAATATCTACCAATAAGCGGGTTGCTCTTTCCATCGCTTGATGTTGAAGTTTATAATCAACGCCTCTTTCAAAGCGATGTGATGAGTCGGTATGAAGGCCGTATGAACGAGCTTTTCCAGCAAGCGCCAGCGGTGTAAAAAAGGCACACTCCAAAAAGATATTTTTTGTTGTCTCACTAACACCAGACGTATGTCCTCCCATTACACCGGCAATAGCAAGTGAACCAGATTCATCTGCAATCACTAGCGTGTCATCTCGCAACACTATTTCTTGACCACCTAATAAGGTTAGCCCTTCTTCTTTTTGGGCATGTCTGACATTAATTGCGCCTTTCAAACAATCCTGGTCAAAGGCATGCATCGGCTGACCTAATTCAAGCAATACAAAATTTGTCACATCGACTGCAGGATCAATACTACGTATCCCCGAGCGTCTTAATTTTTCCTGCAACCAAAGCGGGCTAGACTTACTTAAGTCGACATTTTTAATGATTCGCCCTAAATATTTTGGGCAAGCATCACTGCTGTCAACCTGCACAGGAAAGGTCTCAGTGTGTCCAATTGAAACCAATTCGAACGATGGCGATGTCACTCTCTCTTTATTCAAGACACCCACTTCTCTAGCAAGACCCGCTATGGATAGACAATCACTTCTGTTAGGAGTCAAATCAACATCTATGCACTTGTCATCGAGTATTAAATAGTCGCGAATATTTTGACCAACGGGCGCATCAACAGGCAATATCATCAAACCATCTGATTGCTCGGCCAAGCCTAACTCTGCCTCTGCGCACAACATTCCAAATGACTCAACACCACGTAGCTTTGCTTTCTTAATTTTAAAATTACCCGGAAGTACGGCAGATATTTTAGCGAAAGGTACTTTCACCCCCGCTTTTACATTTGATGCACCGCAAACTACTTGAAACGTTTCCTGACCATCACTCACCTGACAGACATTCAATTTATCAGCATCTGGATGTGACTCTAAGCTCAGTACTTCGCCAACGACAACACCCGAAAATTCACCGGCAACTGAGTCAAGGTCATCAACTTCTAAACCTGCCATGGTGATTTGTGCTACTAAAGCATCAGAATCAATTGATGGGTTAACCCATTCTCTTAGCCACTGTTCGCTAAATTTCATCGCACTTCCACTTATTTATACTTGCTTAATTAAATTGCTTTAAAAAACGCAGATCGTTTTCAAAGAACATTCTGAGGTCATTTACACCATAACGCAGCATGGCTAAACGCTCTACGCCCAAGCCAAATGCAAAACCACTATACTTTTCAGGGTCTATTCCACTGGACTCGAATACCTTGGGGTGAACCATCCCACAGCCCATCACTTCTAACCATTTGATATTACCATCTGCATCTTTACCCCATTCAATATCAACCTCGGCTGAGGGCTCAGTAAACGGAAAGTAAGAAGGCCTAAAACGAACAGCTAAGTCACGCTCGAAAAAAACCTGCAAAAAGCTCTCAATGGTTGTTTTGAGGTCAGCAAAACTTATATTCTCTTCAACTAGAAGACCTTCGACCTGATGAAACATGGGAGTATGGGTTTGATCTGAATCACAACGATAAACACGTCCCGGACAGATCATTCTAAAAGGAGGCTTACCCACTTCCATTGTTCTCACCTGAACTGGAGAAGTATGTGTTCGAAGGAGAGTGTTAGCATCAAAGTAGAAGGTATCATGCATAGCACGCGCTGGATGATGACCAGGTATATTTAGTGCCTCGAAATTATGATAGTCATCTTCTATTTCTGGCCCGACCTCAATTGAATAACCCGCTTTCGAGAAAAACTCTTGGATACGCCGCATGGTTTTGGTGACTGGATGCAGGCCACCCCACTCTGTTGCTCGCCCTGGGAGCGTCACATCGACTGCTTCACTCAAAAGCTTTTGTGAAAGTTCAGCGTCCTCTAATGCACCTTTTTTAGCTAGTAGCTTAGTTAACACATCTTCTTTTGCTTCATTAATTTTTGCACCTGCAGCAGGGCGCTCGGAGGCATCCAGCTTACCCAATGTTTTGAGTAACTGCGTAATTTCGCCTTTCTTTCCTAAATAATCTACTCGAACCTGATCTAGCTCAGAGATCTTATCCGCGGCTTCAACAGCATCAATAGCGCGCTGAACAAGTTGCTCAAGGTTTTCCATTACTGTGCTCCAAAAATAAAAATAGGGGACGAGAAAACTCACCCCCTATCTATCTAGCTCAACATTCTAACTAACTCAATATTTAACTTGATGTAAAATTGAGTCTTAGCTCGCTAGTGCTGATTTAGCTTTCTCTACTACTGCAGAAAATACCGCTGAATCATTCATGGCCAGGTCAGCCATCACTTTACGATCTATTTCAACATTTGCTTTTTTCAAGCCTGCGATTAAACGGCTATATGACAAACCATTTAAACGAGCGCCAGCATTGATACGCGCAATCCATAAACGACGGAATTGACGTTTTCTTTGTCGACGGTCACGGTAAGCATATTGACCCGCTTTGATGACTGCTTGCTTAGCTACACGGTATATACGGCTACGAGCACCATAGTAACCTTTAGCTTGTTTTAGTACTTTTTTATGTCGGCGATTAGCCGTAACACCACGTTTGACGCGAGGCATAAGTGTCTCCTACTAGACTATTTTTCAATCTCTAAAAAATTAACTGGAATCAGATACGCAACATGCGTTTGATTGTAGCGTGATCAGAAGCTGCAACTAATTTGCAACCACGTAATTGACGCTTACGCTTAGTCGATTTTTTAGTCAAAATATGACTAGTGAAAGATTGCTTATGTTTGAATCCATTAGCTGTCTTTTTAAAGCGTTTTGTAGCTCCGCTTTTTGCTTTCATTTTTGGCATAATATCTCACTCCGCATTGGAAAAATTAACGAAAATAGCAACCGCGCTATTTTCTCTTTTTCGGGGCCAATACCATCATCATTTGCCGACCTTCCATTTTTGGCCGCTGCTCAACCACTCCGTACTCTTCCAAGTCTTTTTCAACTCGTTCAAGTAGCTTCATGCCGATTTCCTGATGAGCCATTTCTCTACCGCGGTAACGAATCGTCACCTTGGCTTTGTCCCCACCTTCAAGGAAACGTATCAGGTTGCGTAGTTTGACCTGATAATCCCCTTCTTCCGTCCCTGGCCTTAACTTCATTTCTTTTACTTGAGTCTGCTTTTGCTTTTTCTTTTGAGCTGCTTTTTGCTTTTTCTCTTCAAAGACCTTCTTACCGTAATCCATGATCTTACACACAATAGGATCACTACTTGCAATTTGTACCAGGTCTAAGCTTGCTTGAGTAGCTCGCGCTAAAGCATCATCGATTGTAACAACACCTACCTGCTCTCCGTTTTCATCTATTAAACGAACTTCAGTTGCTTCAATGTTTTCATTAATGATTGCTTTTTTTGATTTTGCAGTTTGTGTATTACGCTTAATGTTTATTTCTCCACATTAAAATGCAATTAACTGATCGGCTGCACCTGAGCCTATTTTCAATTAATTAGCTATACGACCTTTCTTATCTTGAGTGTCTTTAAAGAGAGTTAATACATCATCTAAAGACATCACACCCAGATCTTCACCCTTTCGAGTTCGAATGGCCACGGTATTATTTTCTACTTCCTTATCACCTACAACGAGAAGGAAAGGAATCTTGTTAATTGTGTGCTCGCGAATTTTAAAGCCGATCTTCTCGTTTCTCAAGTCCAGATGTGCTCTATATCCATTTTCTTCGAGTTTTTTATGTATTTTTTTGCAATATTCGCCTTGTTTATCGGTAATATTGAGAATTGCGACCTGTTCTGGTGCTAACCAAAATGGAAAAGCCCCCTCATACTGCTCTATTAAAATCCCGATAAAACGCTCAAAAGAACCTAAAACAGCTCTGTGTAACATGACAGGAACTTTCCGCTCTTGATCTTCTGTCACATATTGTGCACCCAGACGACCTGGCATAGAGAAGTCGACCTGAATAGTTCCACACTGCCAAACTCGGCCAAGGCAATCTTTCAAAGAAAACTCAATCTTAGGGCCGTAAAAAGCACCTTCACCAGGTAACAACTGCCAATCCAAATTTTTTGCATTTAAAGATTGCTCTAGAGCTGCTTCCGCTTTATCCCAAACTTCATCCGACCCCACACGCTGTTCTGGGCGAGTAGAGAGCTTATAAAGAATTTCGGTAAATCCAAAATCAGCATAAACATCATGAAGCATATCTATAAAGTCAGAAACTTCTTCCTGAATGCTCTCTTCTGCACAAAAGATATGCGCGTCATCCTGCACAAAACCACGAACACGCATAATACCATGCAATGCGCCTGACGCCTCATTTCGATGGCAAGAACCAAATTCCGCCAAACGAATAGGTAATTCTTTATAGCTTTTCAGCCCCTGATTGAATACCTGGATATGACAAGGACAGTTCATTGGCTTAATAGCAAAATCAAAACTCTCAGAATGCGTGGTGAACATTTGCTCGCTAAACTTTTCCCAATGGCCCGACTTTTCCCACAGAGATCGCTCTACAACCTGAGGTGTCTTGATCTCTTGATAGCCATATTGACGTTGTTTTTTACGCATATAACTTTCAATATTTTGATAAATGCTCCAACCTTTAGGGTGCCAAAACACCATGCCCGGTGCTTCGTTTTGCATATGAAACAGATCAAGCTTCTTACCAATTTTTCTATGATCTCTTTTTTCTGCTTCCTGAAGCCTATTTAAATAGGACTTAAGTTGTTTCTTATCCGGCCATGCCGTGCCATAAATACGCTGAAGCATCTTATTATTAGAGTCACCCCGCCAGAATGCACCATTTACACTCATTAATTTAAAATGCTGGCAAAATGCCATATTAGGCACATGAGGGCCTCGGCACATATCAACATATTCTTCATGATGATAAAGCCCTGGTGTATCGTTTTTTGCAATATTCTGATCTAAGATTTCAATTTTGTAGGTTTCGCCACGCGACTCGAAAGCATCTCTGGCTTCTTGCCATGAAACCGTTTTCTTAATCACGGGGTAACTAGTTTTAGCCAATTCCAACATGCGCTTTTCTAAGACATCTAAATCCGCATCAGTTAAACGATGTTCAAGATCAACATCATAATAAAAGCCATTTTCTATCGTTGGCCCAATGGCCATTTTTGCGTCAGGATAAAGCTGTTTAAGCGCATGCCCAATCAAGTGGGCACATGAGTGCCGCAAAATTTCTAAGCCTTCATCATCTCTAGCCGTAATGATGCTCAATGTTGCATCTTCAGAAATCAGATCACACGCATCAATCAGGTCACCATTCACTCTACCAGCAATCGTAGCTTTAGCGAGACCGGGACCAATATCCGTAGCCACATCCAATACCGTCACGGCTTGTTCGAATATTCTTTGACTGCCATCAGGCAGAGTAATAACAGGCATAAAAACCTCAGTTTACAGTGGTGATCCTCACTAAAGATCACGTGAGAAAAGTTCGACAAACTAATTGCCAATAAATCGAGCGCGAAATTTTATACAATCCACCATGAAATTTATAGTTGATTATCTTATTTTTTGAATTTATGCGATCTGAAACCAAAAAGCCTTGGAAATACCAAGGCTTTTTAATGATTACGATATAACTACATTAATTTGAATTAGCAGCCTGCTTCGCTCTTTCCTTTGCTGCTATTTTATCTGGACGAATAAGGAATCTTGCTAGAGCAGGCAGCAACCATAAACTACCTACCATATTCCATAAGAACATAAAGAATAACAATATACCCATATCTGCCTGGAATTTAATGGGCGAGAAAATCCAGGTAAATACACCTACACCCAGTGTTATCCCAGTAAAGCAAACCGCTTTACCTGTAGTACGTAATGTTTGGAAATAACCTTCCTGTAAAGACATCCCTTCTTTTAACTTGGTTTCAAGCTGGCTATAGATATAGATACCATAATCCACCCCAATACCAACACCCAAGGCTATTACCGGCAAGGTTGCTACTTTTATACCTATACCTAACTGAGCCATTAAAGCCTCTGCCAGCACCGAGGTTAACATGAGCGGTGTAATGACACAGATCACTGCTGGAATAGACCTGAACGTGATAAGACATAAGAATGCGACAACAGAATAAACAGCGATAAGCATGCCATTTTTAGCTTCTGAAATAACCTCATTAGTAGCTGCCTCAACACCCGCATTACCCGCACCCAATAAGAAAGTATAATTTTCGCTAGGATAGTCTTCTATCAAATCCTGCACCGTATCTACGACTCGATTTAAGGTATCTGCTTCATGATCTGTCAAATAAATAATAAGAGGCGTCATACTACAGTCAGAATTTACCAAGCCTGAAGGAGCACGCTGAATTGAAGAGTTAATAATGGATTCATTTCTAGATAATTCGAACCATTTCAAACTACCTTCATTGAGCGCCTTGGTGACAAGTTTAGATACCGTTACCAGAGAGACTGTTGACTCAACCCCTTCAGTATTTTCGAGTCGCCACTGAACCCTATCCATGACATCCATCACTTCATAGGTAGAACACATTTCCTGGGGTGTTTTAACCATGACCACCAAGATATCTGAGCTCGTACTGTAATTGCTAATAATATAATCATTATCCACATTATAACGAGAGTCTGGTCTTAGCTCTGGCGCGCCTTTATCCAAATCACCAATTTTTAAATCTTTCTGATAATACAAGCCGATCCCACAACCAAGAATAGCAATTAACACAGATATTGGTGCAACACTTGGGTGAGCCATAAAAGAGAGTATTCTCCATTTCTTATCGCCATATGCCTCAACATATTTAGCATGTCTCAAGCCGCCTTTACTTAGACCAATATAAGAAATAATAACGGGGTGTAAAACCAAGTTTGTGACAATGATCACAGCAACACCAACACCAGCAGCAACAGCCAAGTCTTTTATCACATCAATTTGAATAAAGAGCAGCGTTAAGAAGCCAATTGCATCAGAAACAAGCGCTAAAATGCCAGGACGAACAAGCGCCCTAAAAGATAAACGTGAACTCATCATTGGGTTATGGCCATGCGCCTGCTCAACAGCGATTTGGTTAACTATTTGTACGCCATGACTAATACCAATAGCAAAAACCAAGAACGGCACCAGAACCGAATACGGATCCAAACCATAGCCTAACAAATTCAAAATTCCCAACTGCCAGACAACTGCAACAATAGACGTAAATACCGGCACAAGCGTGCCTACAAAACATCTTGAATAAGCGAACAAGAAGGTTAAGGTCAAACCTATCGTCACTAAAGCAAACATGGCTATTGCTGAAATACCTTCAATTAAGTCGCCAATTTTTTTAGCGAAGCCAATAATATGAATACTCACATTTGGATTCTGGCTTTGATATTGCTCTCTTACTTTTTCCTCTAATTGAAGTGAAAAGTCTTTGTAGTCTAAAGGCTCATTCGTTTCAGGATTTATTTCAAAAAGCGGTATATAAACAATTGTTGATCTAAAGTCATCTGCGACCAAACTACCCACCTGACCTGACTTTAGAATATTTTGCCTTAATTTATCTAATGACGCTTTCGAACCATCATAGTCATCAGGAATAACCGGCCCCCCTTGAAAACCATCTTCTGTTACTTCTACCCATCTTACGTTGGGTGTCCATAAGGATTTCATTCCAGAACGATCAACACCAGGTAAATAAAATAACTCATCGGTGATTTTACTCAGGGTTTCCATGTATGACTTATTGAATACATCACCTTCCTTGACGGCAACAGCCACTCTAATCGCATTACCAAGATTTTCTAGGTCATTTCGATTTTCGAGCATATTGACAATAAAGGGGTGTTCCAGCGGTATTAAGCGCTCGAAAGATGCATCAGGCTTAATTTGCGCTGCATTATATCCAAGAAAAGCCGTTATTAAGGCAAACAGAGCAAGTATTACGGCTCTATTTGAAAATATTAGCCTTTCAGCTATTGATCCGGCACCCACCACTTTCAGGTGTTTTTCGTTAGTGCCTTGTTCTGAGTTTGACATCCATCAACCCTCTTAATTCTAGTCGTTATAGTTTTTGTTTAGCTGCTTAGTAAGCGTCAATATTAAAATTTTGAGCCCGTTGGTTTGGCTATATTTACACCATTTTCACCCACCAACGCGAGCTTGTCAGACTCAATAAATACTGCTGAGGTATTACTCAGACGATCCTCTCGAATGACTTCCGTAAATGATCGCCCACCATCCTCACTAAACAATACCGTCCCAGAATTTCCCACAACAGAAATATCACCATCTTGACTGACAGAAGCTGACATTAAGGTACCTTCACTTTTTGCATCTATTCTTGTCCATGAACTACCCGCATCTTGAGATCGATACAAGTGACCACGCAAGCCAAAGGCAATGACGACATCTCTTTCATGGGTGCCTGTCACACCAAAGAATGAACCTGAATATGGGCTATCGATAGTTTCCCAGTTTTCTCCACCATCCTGAGACCTAAAGACAATACCAGCCTCACCCACAATGAACAAAGCGCCACCTTTGATTTTATTGATTGAATTTAAATGAAAACGGTCAGGGTTCTGTATACGGCCACCATAGTTATGCCACGTAGTGCCACCATCTTTGGTTTTAAAGAAATAGCCATAAGCACCAACGGCAAACCCCTCGGTTCGACTACTAAATAACACATCCAGAAAAGGCTTACTTGCACCCACTTCTGCATCGAGCCTAGCATCTTCGAGTGCAAATTCAGCATCTTCAGCTGCATATTCTAAATCAGCGACTTCATCTTCAACTGCTTGATCAACGTCCGCCAACGCCCTCTCTAAACGATTTTCTGCCTGAGTAATAATCATCTTATTCGCCTGATTACCGTCAAACTGAGTTGCCCACGTTTTCCCACCATCCGATGTATGCAAAATAATACCTGAGTGGCCGACAGCCCAACCATAACTATCATCAACAAAACTTACAGAATTCAACAACACTGAAACCGGAACAATCGCCTGCTTCCAGCTCTTTCCAGTATCATCAGAATAAATAATATGACCACGGTACCCGACCGACACAAGCCGGTCACCGGCTTTAGTTATATCTAATAACAAGTTCCCGGGAGCAAGCTCAGTTTGCATTGAAGGCGTATTTAAAACATCCTCCACTGCATAAGCAGGTACATGAATTAAACCTGCGCCTACGACACCGATTAAACCCGCCTTAAACTTATTCGATAAAATTTTCATGAATTGACCTTTTATTACGATGATCAAGGAATACCTGATCTGAAATAATATGTATGTACTAATAAGCCGACTCCCTGCTTCACATTAAATCAGGAAGCAGAAGCAGCACCTTTAACACTTAAGCTTATCGACCTAAACGCCTTAAGGAAGCGGGTTTAAAGTAGCGACTACTTGGCACCTTAGTTTCAAACACAGGTGCTATTTTCTCTTCTGAGTACAAGCCATTTACGCTATATCTTCTCGCTTGCAAGTCATGATAAATATCACCACCCGACCACGTACCTGGCAATTCGTAATAATTTTTAAGCAACGCCATGCTCACACGCCATAGTTCACCACGGTTATCATATTGATCAACCATTGCAATACCCCAACTATCTTCATCAATATAGTAAACACGCTTTTTATAGATATGCCGCTCACCATCTTTCAGGTTGGCTTCAACGACATGCACTCTATGCAGCTCCCAACGTAAATAGTCTGGATTCAAGTGGCCTAGCATCACTATATCGTCATATTCAAGACCTGACTTACCAATCATGTAATTGTTATAAGGAATAAAAAACTCTTTAACGCCTTTATAATCCCAGCTATAACGATCAGGTGCACCGTTATACATATCGGTATCATCTGCCGTACGGGTATTATCAGAAGAAGCAATAGGTGAGTCGTATGCTATATTCGGTGCGCGCCTGACTCTTCGCTGACCGGAGTTATAATCCCAAGCACCACGCTTGTCTTTAATCTGGTCAAGCGTCTCATGAATCAATAAAGCACCACCCGCCAAACGCGCTGGCGCTATATTGAAGGTTAAAAAATAAAATAAAATATTATTTAGCTTTTTAAAATTACCTTCCGGGTTATGGAAGTTAAAAAATACTTCTTGCTGCTTGGTAATGGGTGAAAATGAACCATCACGCTGAACAGGTAATTCAGTGTAGCGAGAGGTGAGATAAACACCTCTCCAACGTGTTAAGTGATTCCACATGGTTTGTAGCGCTTTTTCTTCATTTTTTCCATGAAGAATAGGAAAGGGAATACCTCCGAACGCATCTTTAATACCCACACCACCATTAGTCAGTGATGATGTCAGCGCATTTTTCCGGGTATTCTCAAGCACCCAATCTGGCATAGCATGTGAACGATGTGTTGGATAAACATTTAACTTAAACGTATCCGGGTATGTTTCAAACATAGAATACTGACCAGGTGTCAGGTATTTCTTGAAGCCTTCATAGTTACTTTTATCAATTGAAAATTTAATAGCATCATCAGCGAAAGGGTCGATATGATGCATGCCAGAGCCAGTATAGCCCTTAGGCGCTTTGGTTAAACCACCCGTCCAAGCGGGTATGGTCTTGCTTTTATTGCCTGACTTTATCGAGCCAAACGGGGTTAATGACTTCCCTAACTTATTGACCTCTTCCTTGGAAACTTTGGCACTGGCATTAAAAGCACCGAAAACGAGTGCAAATACACTACATAGCAGAACAGACTTGTTGGTCATATGAATACCTTGAAACACATCTAATTTGAATCATCTCTAATTTGGAATATTATTAACGAAACCCCATATAGCCGTTAATAATTCAAAGCAAGCATCTAAACTTACTTTTAACTTGCGTAAGCAATCTTTCAAATCATTTCAAAAAGATTAGCCATGCTATTAATTTTTAGCAGATTATTTCAATCTGTCTATGTTAGTTTTGTTATGAAATATAACTAAATAGAAAAAAGTTCAATTTATAACCAACCGAACCTTTTATTGACTAAAAAGGGCGAATAATTAATCCACCCTTTCTCTTTAGACTTTAAACAATGAAATAATTCATCACTTAATCACGCTAAACTTTTCCCAACAACCTCCCTCACATCCTTCGAAAGTGATTTGCTTGACTGAATTCTTTCTAGCTGTAATTTCAATAAAGTTTGGCGCTCTTTATCGTATTTTTTCCATCGCGTTAAGGGGGTCATTAACCGTGAGGCTATCTGAGGATTCAAGGCATCTAGTTTTAGAATAACATCAGCCAAAAACCGATATCCTTCCCCATCTTTTCGATGGAAGCGCACTAAGTTCTGATTACAAAACGCACCGACGACTGAGCGTACTTTATTAGGGTTGGTAAGATCAAAATCAGGTAACGCCATTAATGTCTCAATATGGGATAAATCACTATAGTTAGCACTTGCTGACTGAACAGAAAACCATTGTTCTAAGACTTGAGCATCACCCTTCCATTTAGCATAAAACCGCGCTAATGCTGAGTCTGCAAGTTTTTTATGCCCTGAGTTCACCAAAACTGATAATGCAGCAAAAACATCTGTCATATTTTCACCATTTGTGAACTGCGCTTCCGCTAAAGACTGGTAGCGCTGAGAAATCTCATCACCTTGATCTGCGACCGCACCTAATAATGACAACACCGCATTTTTCAGCGCTCTTTGGGACATCGCATCAAAACTTAGCGGCTGGCTACCGTGATACTGCGCATTACATTCATACAAATTAAACAACTCTTTAGACAGGTGTTTCGCCAACGCTGAACGGACAAATTCTCGTGCTTGATGAATCGCATCAATATCAGCCTCTTGACTCAACTGAACCAAGTAGGATTCTGCTGGCAGGATGAGCATTTTACAAAGCATCGCTTTATCAATAAGCGGATCAGTCAAAATTTTTCTGAATGCTTCAATATAAGACATCGATAAATTGAGCTTTTGATTATTTTTTATTGCATCGATTAAACGCTGAAGAATCCTGACAGAGAGAGTTTGCCCGGCATCCCAACGATTAAAACCATCGCCATCATATTGCATCAAAAATAACAATTGCTCATCTGAATAGTCGAAGGTCAATTTTACCGGCGCAGAAAACCCCCTTAACAAAGAAGGTACCGGCTCAGATTCAATATTCTCAAAGACGATAGACTCTTGCTCATCAATTAATTCAAATAAATAATCTGTCTGACCATCAGCCGGAGATAAGGCTATAGCGCCTCCATTATCATCAAGTAAACCCAAACGGATAGGAATTAAAAATGCCTGTTTCTCAGCTTGCCCTGGTGACGGCGGACAAGACTGCTTAAAACTTAGACGATATTCCTTCGTCGTTTGATTATAATCCGCTGAAGCGCTTACTTCTGGCGTTCCAGCCTGATCATACCAATAGTTGAACTGACTCAAATCACGGCCTGACACATCCTCCATGGCGGATACAAAATCTTCTGTCGTGACGGCCTGACCATCATGCCTGTCAAAATATAAATCGCTACCTGCTCTAAACTGTTCTGCCCCTAATAAAGTATGCAGCATTCGCACAACTTCAGCGCCTTTTTCGTAGACAGTCAAAGTATAGAAGTTTGAGATTTCCATATATGAAGCTGGCCTGACCGGGTGCGACATGGGGCCTGCATCTTCAGCGAATTGAGCTGTCCTTAACATATTGACATCTTCTATACGCTTTACCACAGAAGAGTTCATATCCGCAGAAAACATGGAATCCCTGAAAACAGTAAAGCCTTCCTTCAGACTTAACTGAAACCAGTCTCGACAAGTCACACGATTACCCGACCAGTTATGAAAATATTCATGTGCAACGATGGCTTCAATATTCAAACAGGCATTATCTGTCGTGGTCTCTGGCTTTGCCAAAACACAAGATGAATTAAATATATTCAGGCCTTTATTTTCCATAGCCCCCATATTGAAGTCATCGACAGCAACGATCATGAAAATATCCAAATCGTACTCACGCCCATAAACATCTTCGTCCCATTTCATGGCGCGTTTTAAGCTATCAAGCGCATAAGCACATTTATCTGAATTTTTGTGATCAACAAAAATCTTTAGATCAACTTTTTTACCTGATAACGTTGTAAAGACATCTTCCTGGCAATGAAGGTCTCCGGCCACTAACGCAAATAAGTAACAAGGTTTTGGGAATGGATCTGACCAAACAGCAAAATGGCGCCTTTCAGAAATATCTCCCTGCTCAATTAAATTACCATTTGATAAAAGGTTGGGGTAAAGCGCTTTATCTGCTTCTATTCTCGTAGTAAACAATGTCATCACATCTGGGCGATCAAGATAATAGGTAATCCGCCTAAAGCCCTCTGCTTCACACTGGGTACAAAACATGGTGGAGGATTTGTATAAACCTTCAAGACACTTATTTTCTTGAGGTTTTATCCAGGTTTCACATTCCAAAATAAACGATTGAGGAACAGACTTAATCGTTAGAGATTCAGATTCAATTTGGTATTCGGTCTTATTTAGTTCACGACCATCAATTTTGAGTGAACGCAACTCTAAGGCCTCACCATCCAAGACTAAACCCTGAACCTCAGCAGACTCTTTAGAGAGCTTCTGACGCGCAATGACGGTTGCGCCGTCTTCGTATAACTTAAATGTCAGCGCTAAGGACTCGATATTGAATGCAGGAGGAGTATAGTCTTTAAGGTAAATTACGTTCATATCAGCGTCAGACATAATAAACAGTATTCCTAAATAGAGGTAAAACGAAAGATTAAATTAAAGAGCAGCTATTCACTAGAGATAGATACGCTATAGGATGAGTACTTTCTAATATTTAAACAGCCTGTATCAAAAATCAAATACTGGCCTTTAATGGCCTGCAACACACCCTCGACGATGGGTTCTTTATCCAAGTTATGGGTTTTTATCTTGGTCGGCCACTCTAGGCTCGGGTAATCAAACTGCCAAACATCTTCATCAAGACGGGTAATCTGGTCTGCGTATTCGTGCTCTAATGCTTGAAGAGGCTCTCGCGCCAAGCCAAGAATACGATCTCGTTCAGCACGTAAATCAAGCTGTTCCACCTCATGCTTGAGCATTTTTCGCCAATTTGTTTTATCCGCTACCCACTCTTTTAAAACAACTTCGATTAAGCCAGATAAACGCCGATTTTTGACAGAAAAAATCGGCAATGCCGCTATGGCACCCTGGTCGATCCAACGCACCGGAACTTGGTTATGCCTAGTTATGCCTACCTTAACACCCGACGAGTTAGCTAAATAAACAATATGCTCCTGAAAACAGTGCTGCTCCCCCCACTCAGGTTCACGACACGTACCTTGAGAAAAATGACACAACTCAGGACTCATAATACAACGATCGCACTGAGCAAGTGACTTAAAGCATGGGTAACAATAGCCCTGATTAAAGCTTGTTTTTGTTTTACGCTGACAATGCAAGCACCGAATTTCATCATTTGACTCTATTCTCAAGCGCTTGCCAATGTAGTCATTGAGCGCAATTTGCTCATTAGCAATACGTAAATAGTAATTTACAGGCTGACTCTGTTTGACCAACATTTTTTGTAAATTACCTGAAGCTTTAAATGGCATAAACACCCTTTTCAACAATATATTTTTTAATGCAGAATCCGAACCGGATCCACATCATTATCTTTTGGACCACAAGGCGATGTTTTCTTGCTTGAATCAACATAGCCGGTTCTTTTATGCTCAGGCATACCTTGCGCGGTTTCATAAACAATGACTGCCTGCAGGCAAATTTCCTTTTGCTCTTTTGTTAAAACCCGGCCATCCGGCCACTTACCTAATTCTAATGCGTCTTTAAATCGATCATAAATATCGGGAGAGATTTGCTGAGCAACATCTTCGAAATTCATCACGTCACCTTTTTCCAATAAAATCATTTACTTTATTAATGATAATCATTATCATTAACTTGCCTTTGAGAAATGCACTTATTTTTCGTTAAACGCTGCTCTCATTTGGCCTCTCTCACCATTAGCGACGCCCTTCTCGGATCTCGCACCCAAGCAGCCCAAGCCGGCACTTGATGGCTTGCTTGGTTTTTTTAAGTTTTTTTAAGTTTTTTTAAGTTTCGATCATTCAGCAAAAGAGTGATCCCCCCCCAAAGTAAACCTGCAAGCAAACCATATAAGTGGGCAGCATTTGCCATTTTCCCCAAACCTACCCATTCGGTTACCGGCGTATAGCCTAACAACAACCAAAACAGACTAAATTTTAATAAAATATCAGGGAAAAATATACTCGGCTGATAGTATCGCCATAACCAACAATAACCAACCAAACCGTAAACGACACCTGACATCCCACCAAACAAGTAATTTGTTTCAAGCAATTGGGCAATATTTGAAACAAGAGAAACAAAGACAACCAAGGCTAGAAAAGATAGTGAGCCTTTTTCGATTTCAAGCTGCCCACCTAAGACCCACAACATCAATAAATTAAATGTGATATGCATAACATTAAAATGTATAAAGTCTGGCGTAATGACACGCCAAACTTCGCCAGATGCTAAGGTCTCCATCAGAGCATCCCATCGCCCCGAAGAACTAGTTAAATCAGCGCTTAAATTAAAAGGGTCCAGAATTAAAAGGCTTGTTATTAATGATCCGTTTTGACCAAAATCACTCAGAAAAGCCACAATCAAACAGACTGATATTAAACCAAAAATAACGGGTGCTTGTTTGGGCGAAGCTCTGGCATATAAAGAATCTACAATTGACCGAGAACCAGTCTGACGAAGCCTAGTTGCATTCAGATCAACCCATTTATCTAGCTGTTCATGCATACCCGGCTCATCAATATAACGTTCAAGTGCCGTCAAAATCTGCGTTCTCAAAGCCCCATTCTGAAGATATAGAACCTGGGAACCATGCTCTTCGATAATTTTATGCTGGACACCTTGAGAATTTAGCCATTGACTAAAACGGGACAAGTCTACCTCAATTGATACTTCAGAAACGCGCGTCATTCTTTTTCAACTTCAACCAAAATAAACTTAGACTTCTCCAACGCCTGCTCATCATCCATGCGATAGGCCACTAATTTCCCATATTTCACCGCGCTGTAATCAATACAAGCTATATTCGATTGAATTGGAGCAGGCATGCCTGACATCCAGTAATGCCCCACAAAAACAGGCAGTTCAGTTACTGGATAACTCAAGAGCTTTTGCTTTTCTATCGCAGATAACGCTCTATTCGCCATATAATCTGGTAAAGGATCAGGTTGAAATACAACATCATCGTAAGTTTTGGGGTTATCACTCCAAAATTTCGTTCGAAACATATGCCTGACTAAACCATCTTTACTCAGGATGGATTCACCATCTGGCAAATCCAAGACCGTTCCCCGTGTCAACTTATCAACCAAGCGGCTTTCAAACGAACCTTCAATGCTAGAAGCATGTAAAAAATCCATATCAATGCAATGCTTTGGGGATATTTCTTTAAAGCGCTTGATAGCTTGACTGTCCCAACAAGCATGAACAATACGAAAATGCTCTTTCTCGATAAACAAGGGAATATCGTGAAACCAGTTCAAAAACTCATGCCACTCCGTTCGATAGGAGTCGAATTGCTCCAGGGTGTCTCGAATGAGGCGGTGATTACGCGCATTATGCTCTCGAAGATAACGACGCCCACTACCTGAGCGACCTTCAGTACAATAACACATAGCGTTGTATTCATGATTACCCAAGACAATTTCAGCCTGCCCTTCATCCACCATATCTTTGACGATATGTAAGGCTTCACGAATTCGAGGGCCGCGATCAACAATATCACCAACGAAAATCACTTTACGCGTAGCATGCCGATAGCAACCATGAACATATTGGTAATCCATTTTTTTCAACAGGCGCTCAAGGGACTGGCCACAGCCGTGAACATCACCAATCAAATCATAACCCTGTTGAATTTTGGCTTTCTTTAAACCCATGATTTAACCATCAGTTAAATTATTTGCCCAACCGAGTTTTTCCCGACACGTTGCATAAAAATTATGCGACATTGGGTGAATCAGTCTAACTTTATGTGGTTTTTTGGTAATACTCACCGCATCACCAGGCGCAACAGGAATATGAAGCTGTCCATCACAACTCACTTGAGGGTATATTTCATTCCCCTCACCAATCACTATTTTGATTTCGCTTTTTCCATCGACAACAATAGGACGACTACTTAAAGTGTGTGGAAACATGGGCACTAAAGAGATAGCGTCTAATTTGGGGTGCAGTAAAGGCCCACCCGCGGATAAAGAATAGGCCGTTGAGCCAGTTGGTGTTGATACAATCAAACCATCTGAACGCTGACTATAGACAAACTGACCCTCTATAAACAAATCAAAGCCAATCATTCTAGTCGACTTACCCGGATGAAGAACCACATCATTTAGCGCTGAACCAGAACCAATCGGCTCACCATTTCGCTTTATATTGACATCCAATAAAAATCGACGCTCTTGAATATACTGGCCGGATAAAACATCTTTAATCTTTTTTTCAAGCTCACCTGGCGAGATGTCGGTTAAAAAGCCCAGACGTCCGCGGTTAACTCCTAGAATTGGCACATTTGACTTCGCTAATTCACGAGCAGCACCCAATAAACTACCGTCACCACCGACCACGATGACAAGATCACACATCTCCCCCATCATTTTAACACTAGAAATCTGGACACCATGCCCCGGCATTAAGGAGCCAATATTCTCTTCGAGGATCAAATAATAACCTTCATTAGCCAAGAACTTTTTGAGCCGCCGCAAGGTTTCTACCACCTGAGCGCTACCCATACGACCTATCAAGCCAATATTGCGAAAACTATCCATTGTATTTTTCCAATTTATAATATTTTGATACCGTCACCTAAGGTTAAGCATGTTAGAAGCTATTTTTAGATAAGAAACTCGATAAACTGGATACTATCGTAACAGTTTGAAAAACTTGGCTAAAGTTTTTTATGAACTTATCAGCAGAGCATCAATCAATCAACTAACAACCGTCAGCTTATTTTAGCTTGCGGATGATGCTCACCAAAACCTCTCCAACCTTGCAGGCCGCCAGTATGTAACACTAGCACTTTTGACCCGGATGCAATCCGCCCCTGATGAACATATTCAGCCAATCCATAAAGCATTTTTCCGGTATAAATAGGATCTAGAAGCAATTGATTTTGATTGTAGATATCAGAAATAAATTGCATTAGACGTGGGTTTATTTTTGCAAAACCACCAAAGTGATAATCATGCACGATAGACCATTCATTGATACGAGCAGCATCATTTAACTGGCTTTCTACTCGCTGCTCAAGATCCACCGCCCCTTTTAATGCAGAAAAACCTAAACACTTTGCCCGCCCCAATTTAGCACGAATCAAACCGGCCAAGGTTGTGCCAGAACCAACAGGCGTTGCAATAAAATCATAATCCAGCAAACCTGCATGTTGAAGCGCGTTAAACAAGGTTTCAATACCCAACACCCCATCCGCCCCGGCACCACCTTCAGGAATAATCCATGCTTCGGGATAAATTTCTTGAAAGTGTACTTTTGCCGCTGGCGACACTGAATCACCAAGCGCAGAATTTGATGCTAACTGACGATACTGTTCACGCGGTAACCAGTGCAATTCCATACCCCAGTTTTCGCAATCTTGCAAAGTAGGATTTAATTTACCTGAACGCTCTCCACGAACGACACCCACTGTTTTTATATTCAAATGCTGCCCCGCAAAGGCTAGAGCATGCAAGTGATTAGAATAGGCACCACCAAAACTAAGCAGCTGCGACCGCCCCAACTGATAAGCATGCAATATTGAATACTTTAACTTATACCATTTGTTGCCGGACACAAAAGGATGTACCTTATCCAGACGCAGACAATCCATAGAGACAAGTTTGTCTTTTGCAAAAGTAAAATCACACGATTCTATACTAGGCAGAAAATCAACAAACTCTTGCAGAGAATGATTATGATAGGCATCAGTCGACATCAATTTGGTGCCCCTCGCAACGATCATCTACCCCTATCTCAAATTCGCTGGGAATACTCACCTTATCCACTTGTACCGCACAGACATGCCCAGAATCACTTACATGTCGACAGACAGGGTTTTCAAAATGATCCAACCAGGAAACATACTGATCTTCAGTAACAAAGCATTTAGAGGCAATAAAGGCATTCGGATTATCAACATATTGAAGTATTTCATCCGATGTCATAGTGATATGCCCAGCACCTGCGTGATAGACAACATAAACCACTTCAAGCTCTTTAAGACGCTTAATGATCGAGACACCCTCAGCTCCACTCCCTATTGACTCACTTATCTCCTCTAGCTCAGCCCTTAACATCTCCTCTCTATCGCCACGATTTAATAACTCAATATCTTTTCTTTCTAACTGTTCTTTAAGCAAAACGATTTCAGCTTCCATCTTTTGCCTTTCCAGGCTCGACCTTTCACCACCTGATGCACTCTTTAAACCTACCTCAAGCTTAGCAACCAAGGCAGACTGATCACTCACCTTATCTTGCAGACTCAAAAACTGGTCATTTCTTGAGGACAATTTATCTTTTAACTTTTCGTTAATTAACTTCAATTGTTCAACCGTTTGCTTAAGCGATTGAATGTCATTTTTGTATGCATGCAAACTAATCATTTGTTCACGATCAGCACTACCAACCGACTGCTCATGACTTGACTCTAGGGTGCGTATTCTCAAACGTTGCTCTTTTAAAAGGCGCGCTAGTTTTATTCTTTTATCTTGATCTGACTCTAGATCAATCTCATCAAGGAGAGACTCTTCGCCTAAGTCAGATCTAGACAAAACTGGCACCTCCTCCACAACTTTGCCAAAGCCAAAGCGCAAACGATTCTCTTCCACAGCCTTTTTCAACAGCAAAAAATCATTTGAACCCGGCGTCATATCCGGATCCCAAAGATCATTTTGATGCCAATTAATTGAGCATTGGCCTCGACACGCCAAACGAATCGGCCCACCACCTAAATCAGGGCCACGCCCACTAACTTCGGCTAAACGCTCAACGGGAATATTCCAGCTAGCATCTGCCAAACCATCTTCATCGAAATATAAAATAAAAAATACCAGGGCTGATATTTTTCCTGTTTTACTAATGACGGCATAAACAGCTTTGGCTTCTTCATCGGCATAGTCTGGCAACGCACCCAAACCATCAAGAAGCGCTTCAAACTCTGAATAGAGCATGTGCCGTGTTACTTTCTTGTTATCCAAAAAGAATACCGCCTCATAGGCGGATGAATCACGATTAGCCATATTATCCCCGGCCACCCCTCAATATGAGGCAGAACTTTTAATTAATCTTGAAATTAGTTTAGTAGATAACCCACACAGCACACGATTAAAAAAGAAAGAATATGTAACGAAAGCGACAGGCTTCACACTGGTGAAATTCACCATCTATCGTACAGATAAGCTCTATTTACGCAGAT
>TARA_R110002074_G_scaffold395604_1_pt1 | contig 25003 bp, 29 predicted proteins | sample TARA_R110002074 | Tara Oceans TARA_R110002074 (sample SAMEA4397215) | marine metagenome | biome: Polar Biome; feature: [MIX] marine epipelagic wind mixed layer (ENVO:01000061); material: water (ENVO:00002006), including particulate matter (ENVO:01000060) such as... | depth 10-100 m | reverse complement strand
TGGGGCTTGCCCCCGACCACAAACGGCTCACCACAGCACACACAAGGGAACCACACGACACACAGCGACGGCTCTACGGTGCGTGTACTGATTGGCCTTTGTGTGAGAGCAGTACCTCTTTCATGGGCGACGGCTCACCCCGCCCCCTGTGCTGACACAGACCGCCCCCTGTGACAGGACAGGCGGCTAACCGTGTGACTGAGAGCCTGTTCGCCGTGTGGTGCAGCCCCCTTACGCACAACAGGCGGCTGCCTTAACGTGGTACTGCGAGCCGACTGACACGTAGCGGTGTGTCTCACACGTGTATGGCCTATTCGCATGACGGGGGCGCTTTACACGGGGGCTTTACACGGGGCTTTACTTAGGCGGAGAGATGGCTTTACACGGGCGCTTTACACTGCTTTAACCACACACGGCGCTCGACCAAAAATTTACAAAAAAATAGTATACTAATTTGTCGGCACCGTTAAATCGAGTGCTTGTGTCGCTTCTTCATGGACCCGTTTGACGCAGTGTGGGTTTTTGTCAAAGAGGAGTATCTTGACCCATCTGATAGGCAGTACGGCGAAACACTAGTGGATTATCAGAACCGGGTGTTTGGAGGCGCTTGTAAATTTTGCAACAGTGGTAGGGTAGCCTTGCAGAACGCTTATTTTCCTGAGCCAAGATGCATGGAATGCATTGGGAGGGCAGCAGAAGAATCGTTCCCGTCAATGGAAGAGTTACAGACGCAGTTGAATCAGGGTGCGGCGGAGGGGCGTAATCCCCGCTATCAAATAGCGCAGCCGACGCCTCCGACAGTTCAGACGGCTGACTCAGGTTTTCCTTCGCACTTTTCTGAGGACATGAAAAGCGAACCGTTTGACGCAGCGTGGTCAATCCTCAAGGGAGATTTCTTGCTCGGTGATGAAGACGGACACTTAGGTCAATTCGCTGGTGATTATTCAGGTCCCGAATACGAGGGCACTCCCCCTGCTACTGCACGTCCACCCCTTCAACGACTTGAACGATACAACCCAATCAACATGCATCTTGGTACGAAGCGGATGATGACACCACCAGCCATTGCAAACAACCTTGAAATTTCAGCAGGTCAGGTATCTCCACGTGTGACGCATGTAGTAGATGATGTTCCAACACAGCAACCGTACTTCCGTGGCTCCTCGGCGCCTCGTGTTATTGACGGAGGTATAGCGGGTGTGAATGTAAGGAATGTGCTGAACACAGAAGGAGTAGACAACTTTGACGACTTTGCTAATTTGGTAGGCAGTACAGCGGCGCATGAGGAAGTGCACCGAGTTATCGAACCTGAAATCCATGAATGGGCGACACAGCAGTCAGGCGTGAAGAATCATCGTACGAGACAACAAATGGAAGAATCGATAGACGATATGTTGAGGCAGCAGATTTTGGAAGAAGATGGTCCTTACGGTACAGATGCTTACTTTGAAGATGAATTGCGTGGACTTGGTAATGCATGGAATGCATATGGGATGCTCCACGGTATGGGTCACGAGAAGGGTGCGTTCGCTCTCACCCCCGGTATGACGCAAGAGGATATTGATGAGTATTTGATGCGGTACCGCTTTGCACCTTACCTGAAAGACCCTGAACGGCTCGTGAATGAACTTCACCTTGCACGAAGTCCTACTCCCTCTAAGTCTACACACGACGAGCGTATGTTGCAAGTCAAAGACCAAAAACTCAAGAGGGAAAATTTGAGGGAACTACTACGTTCACGTTTGAATCAGCAACAATAATATCATACGTCTGCCTCAGACCAACATGGCGAGCCCACTTGACCACGCATGGTATGTACTGAAATCACGAACTGAACGTGACCAGTCTTCAATTCATGGTGAGTACGGAGCACCGGGAAAATTCAGACAGCCACAAACCATGAAGGACATTGAGCCACCGGAACCCGGACCTGCACGTTCAACACAAAACAACGCAATGAAGCGTGAGATGGCTCGCCAGCGAAAAGATGCTGAACGAGGCGAAAAGCGTGACCCGCTTGAAATGGGAGAATTGGAAGATGAAGAAAGCAGACCGCTAGTCAACCCACTCTCAACAACCATAGACGCTTCCGAGTTTGACCCTCAGTCCGCTGAGGAAAAGGCTGCTACACGTCGCTACATCGAAGAGATGATGCGAGGCGGATTCCCTCCAAAGATGTGATAACAGATGCAACCAATTGACACGGCTTGGAATTTACTCAAGGCTTACGGTACCGCTAACCGTCCGTTACCGTCTCTCAGCCGTGAAGACTTAGAAATGGCTTCACGCACAGGCGGTATGGCTCGTATGCCGGGTACGATGCGACCTGAATTTAGTTCAGGTCATCCCGGTCACATGGCACCAATGCTGGGTGAATTGAGCCAGCCTCCGGCTTACGACGAAGGTTCTGAAATGATGCAAGAATACAACGAAGCCATGTTCCCCGATGAGGAAGCCGAGCATCGCAGAATCAACGCACCTACACCAGTACGTGGTCATGTCATGCGTGTCAACCGCAAGACAAAGGAGCGCTCTATGGAGCCCGGTGCACCAATGCCAGTCGGCGAGGCAGGCGATGCTTCGATGGATGACCCGTCACAGATGGAACACCTTGGTCGAGAGTTAGCAGATGCTCACCACGAGGACATTGACCCTACTGCCGATATACCTTTAGGACGTGAGCCTCCAAATTTCCGAACTCTTCAAGCAAGAGCACCAAACAGACACGCTTACATGCAACGACGGTGAAGCGGTATGATGTACCCATTTGATTCGTGGGGTTTCATCTCGCCATTTGAAGAGGCTTGGTCAATCATCAAGGCTCCACTCTTTACACGAGAGCCGATGCACCCTGCGTATCTCCAACACCTGAGAAACACGGGTGTCGAACCTGAGGTCACATCTCGCTTAGTTCAAATTCAAGACGGCGAAGAGACTCGACCGATACAGCAGCCTAAGCGCAGCAACGAGAAGTTTTCGTTTCCACGCCTTGACCAGCCTCGTCTAAGAGGAAGCCCACTCAATCCGCAAGAAGAAAAGTTTTCTCATCACAGTAATCCAAACTTCTCACACTTCTACGAATCACCTGACAAAAACGTGAGAGCAGGTATCGTTCATCACGGTGACAATGTCTATTCTATAGATTCATACGCTGTACGTGAGGGTCAACAGGGACAAGGGCTTGGTCGTACGGGTCTTGATGACATCAGAAGTCAGTTAGAACAATACCATGGTGGAGACATTCAACTGATTTCCAACCCATCGTTGCGAAAGCCTGAGGCAGAAGGGTTTTGGAACAAAGTTGACCAAGAGCAATTCTTCGATGAGTAGCGATAATTACTTTACCGATAACTCCCTGTGCGTGACATGGACGCACCGTTTGAGCACGCATGGGCACTTCTCAAATCAATCCCTCGTGGACCGAACGAGATGCAAGCCTTAGAGCCAATTCAGGCTGCTCGTGACTTTGTCAATCGATACGGTAATGAAGATGGACCGATGAAGGCTCATGCCGACCGAATCCAACAAGAACTTATGCGCTTCATACAAGGTCAAGGACCTGTTCCACGTATACCTGACATGCACCAGCAGATGGGTCGACAAGAGTACAGCGGTAATATGGGTGCTCCTGAAAGCATAACACCTATGCAACGAGATGCTGAACAAGGCGACTATCAACAGGTGCGATAGATGAGCGTCGGCGCATACATTATCATCGCATTTATAGCATTCGTAGTTGGCTTCATGGCAGTATGGTTAGCCACTATGGATTTTTATGACGACTCGACTATTTTAATCACAGAGGAAGAAATCCAACAAGACTGCATCGGCGGCTTGCGTAACTCCGCTTTCTTACAAAAAGACTAAATAAAGTACCACTATCCGTTAAACGGGTGAAGGTTGGTTACCTTCTTACTTCGCTTTATTGCGAAAGGTTCTTTCTCAGGCTTCAATTTTCCGCCAACCTTCACCCCCCTCTTTTCACCTCTATTGTTAAGTACACCAAATGTCTGTGATAGCAATATGCGTTTGACTCTCTATGAAGTAGGACCCCGTGATGGGTTACAGAACTTACCACACTTCGTACCTACCGATGTCAAACGCCGACTGATTTCAGAATTGTATAAGTCTGGTATCGAACATATTGAAGAGGCTTCGTTCGTTCATCCAAAACGTGTCCCTCAGATGGCAGATGCTGAGCAAGTGTTTGCTGGCGGCTCTGTACTCGTCATGAACCCCAAAGGTATCGAGCGTGCTCGTACTGTTGGTGCTAAGAAGTTCAACATCGTGTTCTCACCATGCGAGACATTCAATCTCAACAACATGGGGCGCACACGTACAGAGTTGGTCTACATGTTCAAGAACATGTTACAGGGCGTACCTAAAGACGATGTACGTGTTTACATCTCGACAGCCTTTGGAAGCCCGTACTCAGGTGAAGTTGCACCCATACTGCTCAAACAATGCGTGCGTGATGCAGCAATGCTGGGCTCAACGGTTGTTTTCGCTGACACTATTGGCGTAGCCGAGCGTGACGAAATAGAAATGGCGGCTGAGTTGGCACGTGAGTATCAACTTACTTCGGCTTTACATCTGCATCACAACGAGGGTGAAGAACAACTTGCACTCGACAGAGTCCGCTACGGTATCTTTGCCGGAATAACGCAATTTGATTCCAGTATCGGGGGTTTGGGTGGATGTCCATTCGTCAAAGGCAGCGGTGGTAACCTTGCAACTGAATCTTTGGTCAAGTTTCTGACCGAACATGGCTTCGACATTGGTGTAACACTCGATGATTTGAGCGGTGCGCTTGTATGGGCGGACAAGGTCAAACAGATTCAGGCACAGGAACTCGTCGCTTAGGTTAAATATAGGATACTAATCGCTCTATCATGGGTCGCAATCGAAGCCCCGCATGTCCCGATTGCTTGACCCGCCCTACTCAACGTCTTTACATAAAAATCAAAGGTCAGCAACATGGGTTTGCTTGGCATTGTCCGAAGTGCGAATGCATGTGGAAAGAATAAAGTCATATGGTCTACTGCCAAACCATATGGCGGATGCTTTTGAAGTTGCTTGGGACATTCTCAAAGCAAAGAAGAAGTCGAAGCCGTTTCACGGGTACAACCCAAACAAGCACAGTAAGAAAGGCGGACTGAACGCCAAAGGACGTGCTGCTGCAAAGCGCAAGTCAGGTGCAAATCTCAAGCCACCTGTCACAACAAAGCCAAGTAAACTCAAACCCGGCGGCAAAAAGGCCAAGCGACGTAAATCATTCTGTGCACGAATGACTGGTGTCAAAGGACCGACCAGCAAAAAAGGTAAACTCACACCCAAAGGTGCCTCTCTCAAGAGGTGGAACTGTTGACAGTCTTGGTCAAACGCATTCAATCGCCTGAGGCCAAGCGCCACAAGGTTGAGTACGACACCAAGTACGAGTCATCACCTAAGCGTGTTGAGTACCGTGAAGAGTTGAATCAAGAACGTCGTAAGCGTGGTATGTACGGCGACCGCAGTCATCGTGATATTAGTCACACACAGAACGATAAACTCACAGTTGAAGATGAGCACGCTAATCGTGCACGCCATTTCAAAGACAAAGGGACACTACGGCCTGTGCAGAAGTCGAGTAAGGGTTACCCAAAGTGTAGACCTTCTGTCAAGGTTAGCGGTAAGCCGACGATTGTCAAGCAAGAGTATCCGCTTGCATCAATGGCCGAGGACGAGCGAAAACTTCCCATACCTTTGCACACAAATCGACCTATCTCAACTCATCCCGGTTTTTCACCTGCTGATATTTTTGAAGTTCCGACTGGCGTAGGTATACCAACTCCTGAGGCAGCACCACGAGCAGTTCCAGTCGTAGATGCACAGTATAAAAGATACCCGATTGCTGACAACGCACATTATAAGCGAGCACTTCGTGCTCCTGACGAAGAAACACGAAGGGCGGCTTTGAACGAAGTTCCTCAGGTTATGACACAGGCAGTTGCATCAGGGCGGAATGTTTTCCGTATGCCTACGTTCTATGGTATGCCTTTCAACGAAGAGACGTACTTCACTACAGGCGAACCAATGGACTTAGCAATGGACGCTTTACTCAAAGCATCTATGTATTTTGGTGCTGGTGAAAACGCAGACCCAAAGGGAGTACGACAAGCAAGTTTAGAAGGACATCAATTTGCATCTCAACCAGCAATGCAACAAGCCGCACAAGCATCTGATGCAAGAATCCGTGATTTAACAGGAGGCTCTCAAGAGTTAGGTACTATGTTATCTACAAATCAATGGAACCCTGAATCTGCTTGGGGAGGTCAAAGTGAAGAAACACCCTTTAGGGGAATTAACCTTAGCGAATATGGGCGAAGGTTAGGTTTAGGTCAATTTGGTGATAACGAAGAAACACAAGAGCGTAAACTCATAGACCACATGGGACAAACTGCTACGCATGAGGCTATGCATGAAGCACAAAGATTACCTTTGAATGAAGCATTTAGTGAATCAATATATGCTGGTAACAACCCTCCTCCTCAACAATATACAAATTGGGATGAATACGGGGCAATAGCAGGGCAAGTCGGTCCTACACCAAGTCCCAATTTTTATCCCGGTTTGACAGGGCAACAAGCAACACAAGCGTTAGCAGATATGCATCCTGCTATTGTACAAACAGGCGAGCCAATGGACTTGGCGTTCAGGTTGCTTAAGACCGAAGGGCTTTTGTCCACGAGCGTACTGGTGAGATAACAGGAGGCGATGAACATGTTACCAGAATGGGTCTTAATCGCTCACTCTTACATGCTGCGTCAAATCGAAGTGTGTGTTGACATCCTTGAAGAGAATGTTGACAAGCACCCCGAACTTATGTCCGATTTGATTGAGGCTCAGGAATACTACACGTACCTCAAGAAGGAACACAAGAACATGACAGACGGGGGTGACATGTTTGTATACGCCGACTGATGTAGCCTTCTCTGTTCTCAAGAACAAAGAGGATGTTCGTAAGTTCTTACCTCTCATCATACCTGCTGCAATGGCTGGCTACGGTGCCTATCAGGGGTACAAAAACGTCAGAGACAACAAAATCACTGACCCTGTTGTAGGTATGGCAAGCACAGAAGGTAACGATTCTTTTGGAAGCAATCTCTTAGAATTCGGAACTGGTGCAGCACAAGGGTTTGTTCCGGGAGCCGGCGCCAAAGTATTAGCAAGAAGCGGCGGCAAAACACTTGCAGCCCGACGTGCTGCCCAACATAAAATAGCACAAAGGGAAGCAGCAAAAGCCAGTGCAAAGCACGCTGGTATGTCGGCTCAACAACAACAAGCCATGCTACAGGCTCAAAATCCCGGTATTGTCTTTGGACGAACAGTGCAAACACTCCCTCCGTCACAAGTCGGTGCAGCACGCACAGCAGCGCAACAAGCGGCAGCAAAAGCATCAAGGCTCGCTTCGCCCGGTATCGGCAGCCGTTCACTTACTGCACTTGGACAGCCGATGAATCGAAGAGGTTTAGGGTTCGTTGGTGGAGGTCTTGCTACAGGTGCAGGTATTGCTTACGCAGGCCATCAAATCGGACAAGGTCTTGGTAACATGTCCATGGGCGGAGGCGGCTCAGGTATGGGCGGAGGCTCAGGTATGGGCGGTCAGCAACACCAACAAGGTCAGTTCAATCTACAAGGTCAACAGTCGGGCGGCGTCCAAAACCTTCAAAACACAGGAGTCAGTCAGACAGACCGGGAGCAGATTTGGCAAGGCGAAGACTTTGGCACAAAACAAAAAGGTGAGACAATGACATTTACAAACAAAGAAGGCAACGAAATGCTATACAAAACTCTGAACGAGTTAGACAAAATGCACTGCGACACAGAACAAAAAGCAGAATGCCCAAAGTGTGGCAAGAACTGCAAGTGCGATGAAGAAAAGAAAGCCGACGATGGCGATAAGAAAAAGAAACCTGCTCACGGTATGGTTATTGTCATCGGCTCCAAGAACTCTGGACCCGGTCCTTCGACCGAAGGAAAGCGAGATTCCAAGGATTGAGAGTAGTCCCTCTTCTCTCAATCCACCTCAGAACACTTTATCAATGCGTTCTATTTAGGATACTATGAGAGGGATAGTATGAGCAGCGCTAACCACACAACAGACCAAAGCGAAATTAGATTACTCGGACTCATCCTAATGCAGTCCGCAACAGTAGGACTGGCAATCGGTTTATTTGATGCTGAAATGTGGATTGACCTTGATTCAGCATCGGTGAATGGATTTACATATGCGATGGGTGCGTTCTTCGTACAAGGTATTGCTTATTACATCTTCAAGATGTTTTTCCAGCATGGCATGGACGAAAAGGCACGTACTGCTACAATGGAGCGTGAGCGACGTACACGATACCGTGGGATGGAAGAGACGTTTGAACGTCGACGACAGGACATGGAACTACGTATGCAAGAAGCACAGTTAGAAAACGAACTGCGCTGGATGGAACAGAATCCCGGCAAGATGCCTCCTATGTATCAGGGTCAGATGTTCGACGATTCAACATCCGATTTCAATCCTGAACCGAAGCATGAGGCTGACGTAGACGAGCCACTTGGACTCGGCGTATCGTTTGGTGATAAAAAAGAGGCCAAAGCAAAGCGTGAACGCAACCCTGACGGTACATTCAAGAACAAAGATTGAGGTGAACCCTTATGGGTCGTATATTCAAGACACCAACCGATGACAGCACAGAAGCAACACTACGTGCAATGCACATCGCTAACACTGTCGACACTGCATACGAACGTGCATGGGGATGGATAAAAACAATTTTAGTTTCTACAATTTCAGTTTTAGTTGTCAGTTCAATTGAATTTCACAGCGACTGGAGTCTGTGGGAGTCAACTGCTGATTGGTTTGGTACAAAGGTGTCAAGTTGGTTAGGGAGTTGGTTTGACTGAGTGCAGCAGCAGGCTCTGCAATGGTCGGTGGGCTTGTATTTGCACGTGAACTGTGGCACTATTGGGTTCCACGTCGCATAGGTATCTATGGTCCGACGATGGTCGGCAAGACAACACTCGACAGATACTTGACGACACCCGGAGAAATGGAAAATATACCAGTTGAAGAACGCACATCACATACGAAAATACTGGGCAAGTATCTTCTTCCACGTGCTACACGTAAGCGAGTGCGCTGGAAAGGTGAACGAAGAGTTGTACATTCAGCAGACATGGGCGGAGAAGAACGATTCTGGAACTTGTGGCTTGATGATATGGTCAATCGCAACGTCGAAGTCGTTGTATTCATGTTTGACCACAGAGTTCTTTTAGGCGGCGAGCCAGCGCTTCAAGCAGTTGGTGGATTCAAATATCTCTGCGATGCCATCATCCATCGTCAATACAGATATAGAAAGTTGAGTTCACGTCTGAGAGGCAAGAAGTATTGTCCAAAGACTATACTCCTCGTAGCAAACAAGGCTGACCAGTGGTGGGACGACCAAGCCAATGCTCTTTGGCAACAACAGCGTTTAGGTGAACACAAGATATTCGACCCGTTCCGTGAGGACCTCGTACGATTACAGAAAGCAGGCGTCCCTTCTACACGTTCAATGATGGCTACACGTATCGGTTGGAACGTCGAAAATACAATGATTGACCTACTTTCATCTTAGGGAAGGCTTTTGAAATAGTACGCTAACAGACAATCAGGAGGGACGTGTATGGTATTAGGCTTCGACGGACTTTGGAGAGTACCTCGTAACGATGGTGGATTGCAAACTGCTAATCAAGCAGAAATGAAAGCACTGAGCCATCAAGGGAACCCTTCACATGAGCAGTTAATTGAGATGCAAAGTGCTCAACAATCAATGCGAGCAGCAGGTGCACGTGCTAACATCGAAGTACCCAAGGTTAATTTCTATCCAAGCCGCCATCCCGAACCACGTAAGGCTCGCAAAAAAGACATTAAGCAGGCTCGTGTATTACTACGACCCTCAAAGCGGTCTTTTTTCAACCCACTTCGATGGGCAGGCTTCAAGTACAGATTCAATAAAAATGCTGGAGCGTGTGTCGTTGACGGATGTGATTGTCAAAAGTTAATCCAATATGATAATCTCTATGCTAAGATTACAGACGAAACCACAGGTGACAGTTTGTGGGACTTGTATTGGCAAAATCCAGTTACTGGAGAGCCTACTGCGTTCATAGCACGTGAAAACGTCACTGACGGACGACTTATGCGAGGGACATACTGTCCAGAACATCTACACTTGTACCATCTTTTGTGTAAATGGGAGTCGGAACAAGAAAAAGAGCGACTCAAAACCAAAGGCGGTATGCGAGAAATGGTCAAGAAAGGCGTAAGCACTGTAGCCATACCCATATCCGTGTTGAAGAAAAAGTCAAACACACCCGAATTTCTACTCAAGTACGAGCCGTTCTTTGTCGAATTGGAAAAAGACTCCAAACGACACGCTGGTATCAAGATTGCACACTACAAAAATCCAGTTACAGGACTAAATGACATTACATCTGTCTATTTTGACCTTCGATATTTCCATCAAGAGTTAGGTATGGACGGTGAAGAAGTCAACCTCATGGATGCAATTGGTTCTTTAGGCGTAGAACAGGCTAATCGCCAACAGGTTCAAGAAGAGAACATACCTCAGCAACAATATACGCTTCCACAGCAGTAGGTGAAATCATGGGATTATTCGGCGGAGGACAAGAGCAACCAAGCGGTGGACTAAACTTAGGTGTCCCACAACAAAACGGGTACGCTCAATCACAGTCACCATTCGGTCAGAGCCAAGGATGGACAGGAAATCCAGCAGCAGGTGCGTTCATGCAGGGTGCTGGAGTCAATCAACAGTATATGCAGCAACCAGTAGCACCTCCTTCTGAGGCTGAGATACTCTTAGCCATGCTCAAAAGTCAATCTCCAGTGGATAGGTTCGTCGTTAGCGAGAAAATGCCTATGCTTATTCAAATGTTAAACGACATTGTTAGTTTTTCAGTGCTTGATATACTGCGTAATGCCACATTTAAGATGAATGAGGATGACGGAACTCTCAAATTGGACCCTCAATCACTTCCATCAAACCTACAAACTATGAGTGGAGAGAACATTACCTCTCAATTCAATGCATTAGTAGGTAAAAGTCAACAAAACATCGACCAAGCACAGATGGAACAGCAGCAAATACTTGCAATTTCTCAACAATCGGTGATGGGAAGCGCTTTACATGCAGCAATGGCCGACGAAGGACTTATGCAAAGAGTTGGTGGAGGCATCGGCTCGTTTACACGCAACATGATTGGAGGAAGATGATATGGATAGACAAAGAATGCCCTTTTCACAAGGGTTTGCAATGACAACAAGCGATATTTTCGCCCCTAAAAAGTCCGTAATCGTCGATATGGTGATGGTTCAGATACTCACAGTCATCGTAACTGTTACTTTGATACTGGTTTTGAAGAACGATAGCCTTGGAAGTGACACAATTGCGTGGATGATGGGGTCCTTGATGGTAGGTATACTACTCGCAAGTGCCATTTATTCACGTATTTCGTCGATATGACGACCCCATTTACCTATAGGGCACTCAGATGAGGTCAGATTAGCCTTAATTTTCATCTGACAACCGCACTTTTTGCACCTTGAACCCGTCCAATGAGGGCATTTTTGGCACATTTTAAGCCGTTTTTCCTTGATTTCAGGGGGTACATTGCGCCTTAAAACGACGTCTCGTGCTGCTTTTGCTAAGGAAACAGCCGTATCTTTGTTCAAAGGTACCCCCAAGACACGTACACCTGCTGGTTTGACACGACCCATGTGTGCTTTTCGACTCTTTATTTGATAAAACCTTATCGTTAGCGACTACTTGCCGTAGGATATGGGAGGTCGTCAGACAAAAAGGTCATGTCCTGTATGTCAGGATGAGGACCGTGATGAACTGGAAGAGCAAATTGCCTCTGGTCTTATCGATATGAGGACACTTGACCGTGATAAAGGGTGGAGAACCAACACCGCAGAGCGCCATATGCGTAACCATGCAGGCGAAAACGTCACTGGTTCAAACTATAAATGTCCTATTTGCACTGATGACAGTCGTGGACTGTACGAAGTAGCCTACTTTGACGAAGGAATGACCACAGAAGAGATAGCAAACGAGGTCGGATGCTCAGAAGATGCAGTCTATCGACACATGAAAGAGCACTTTCAGCCCCTTGTACGTCGTGCTTCGACCGCAATCGTATCAATCAAAGTAGGAGAAGAACTCGGAGTGATACGAAGCAACGCCGAAAAACTCAATGAGAAACTTTCTCGATACTTAGATGAGGTTAGTATACACGATGACAACGCAATCGGTGATATGGTACGTCTCAACAAAGAAATTCGTGAGTCAGCCAAAGATTTGCTGAACTTTCAAGCACAATGGGCACATCCTGAGGAAAAGACAGTCAACAATACCATCAATATACTCAAAGTTGAAATGGCAAAAGAAAGTCCAGAAGCATGGAAGCGAGTGCGAGAGGCACTCCTACGTGGTGACACGGAAGTAATTGACGTAGCAGAAGAGGATGTGAACTGATGCCAAGCGGAAACGGAGGAATGGGACGTGGTTCGGATACCCGAATCTATGCACCACGCTCTGAGTCCAACCACATGTACTCAAACAATGACGAAGATTCGTACAGACACGGTATCGGCGACAAAGAAGAGTTTGAACGCAAGCGTGATGAGAAGATACGTCAGAAAGAAGAGACGAAAACAGTGGGAGACATGCCCCACCTTCGTATAGAAATCGACAAACCCGAAGAAGAACCTATGATGGAAGATATGGGGTCACCTCAGGAAGAGGAAAACCCTGACATGTACAACCCTGAACAGGCAGCAGCACAGACAGATATGTCTTCAATGGCTGGTCCTATCGGTATCGGCGGTCCAAATCTATCTCAAGCAATCGGAGCACAGACAAACGGCGTTATGCAACAGTTCGCTACAGGTGAACCGATGGCTGACGCTTGGTCGACGCTGATGAAAAATGAACCCGGTTCGCCACCAAAGAAGGACAGCGAAACCATGGACGAATACATGCAACGCATCTCAGGACCCTTTGGTGCCCTCCCTACGCCTCCTCGTCAAGTAACAGCCGCCCCTTACATTCAAAAGCCAAAAGTACAAAGTTTCGACCCCCAATTTCAACAGAAGAACACAAGTGAACTGATGGACGGTGCTTGGTCGACGTTGATGAAAGCACGTGACCAGTCTTGGCAACAGCCAAAATTCGACGGTCCACCCGGCGGACGTAAGCCACACATCGCTACATCGATTCGCTCTAAGCGACAATCCCGTACACTCAACCCACGCACAGAGCATGGTGGGCTTACAGAAGCACCGCTTGCTGTTGAAATGGGTCACTTAGGTCTATCAACCAAGCAACCGCTACGATTGTTCCCCGGTAAGTACCGACAGCAACTCGGTCAGCGACAGCAGCGTGCACTTATGGGTAACATCTCAATGCCTCATCAACCTCACAACGTCGAACAACGTACGCCTACAGCACCCGGACCAATGGGTTCAGGTAAAATTCCTCGACTCGCTGGCGAGATGAAAAAGGCTGAACTCAAAGAAATGGGCATGTTGCTCAAATCAGCAAAGGACTATCTCCACATCTCACAACTCCGCCGTATCATTCGTGATATGAAGAAGATTGTCGAGCGACAAGACCGAATGAAGAAGGGAAGCAACAAGAACAAAAAGGCAGGTCATAGAGGAGAATCAACAAACCCGCAAGGAGCAACTGATGACCCTGAATCAGATGAGATGTCATCCTCAGGTATGCCCGGTCACGTCTTTGCTGCACGTGGAAGCGGGAGAGTTGCCTGATGTTCAAGTACACACCTCGTAACCAACTGTTTCCAGACAACGAGGGCAAGGCACTCCTCAAAGGACTTGTCAAATCGTATTTGTCCGTTCATGGAAACAATTCTCTTATCAAGTCATTTAGCCTTGAAATGAACGGTAAGCCGTTGACACAGTGGCTTCCTGAGCATGGTATCAAGACAAAAGACTCTGAGCACCCGTGGTATCATCAGTTTGAAGGCGGCGTTGCACATCACCCTCCGTTTGCCTTTGACCCTGAATCAGAGGACCTACTTTGGCACAACGAAGATGACCCAAGAGCACCCCACTCTGACCAAGGTACCGCTAATCGACCTCACGGGTTTCACCCTATGGACTACATGATTTACGATTTGAGCCGAATGTTTGCAGACCTATTAGGTGGAACAAAGGAAGACGGGGAAAAATTCGTCAGAGAACACATCATTAGCCCTGCGATTGACGACCACAACGCAAGTCACCTCGATGCTCATGGTAACCCTACGAATGTCGTGCCTCACATAGATAGTGCTGAGTGGAGAATGAACCACGTAGGCGGCAGATACGACAAGCGTGGTATTTCAGAGGACAGAGCGAATCGTGGGTCGACTCCTTCACCAGAAGGCTTTGCTAACCCACTCCTCAATTACTCATTAAACATGGGTAACGTCGACCACCCGCACGCTGACCAAGGGGTATTCATTGACGGAGGCATCAACCCTATCCATTACGAAATGGGACAGCGAGTAAAGAAGGCGATGGGCTATCTTGAAAGTCCTGAGATGATGGAACTATTGGAGAGTGACCCTCGTTTGAAGGCAATGCATGACAAGGCAAAAGCGAAATTAAACAACACCCTCAAAGGCCGTTACTTAGCACATTCAAATATACCTCTTCATGAATTGACTTTTGGTCATGTTGTGGGTCAACAAGGTAACAGAGGACGGACAAAAGGTCGACCTGACGGCTCAGGATACCGTACAAACATTGCAGCCGATGACCACCCACTCAACAACCTTCATCCTCTGCAACTCGCTGAACTTGCACCACAGGCTTTCTACGACACAAAGACTTTCGCATATGGCAAAGATTCGGAAAGTAGAAAAATGGTCATAACGCCTGAAAGCATCATAGCACGAGGTAAAGAGTTTGGTGTAAATATCAGTGATGAAGAAGCAGAGTTACTTTCTCGACAGCCTAAGTCATCGTATCTGTTTGGCGGAGCAAAGAAACAAATCAAAGAGGGTAATTATGGACCTAAGATTTTGAGGAGCATTGCCGAGGATTTAGGCATTGATATGGATTCCAGTGAATACAGAGATATGTTCGATTCTATACACGTGAGCGATATGGGTACAAAGGGAGGCGGTAGAATTCACAACTCAAGGCACATAGCGGCTATACCTGCACACTATGCTAAACTTTTGGAACAACAGGGTGTGCCTGCTGATGAAGCACTACAGCGTGCAATGACTGAATTCAGGAACCATGACCATCAAGCGAGCCGCCACGACCGTAACCCAAAGGCAAGAGAAATCGCCGAGCGTATACATACACGAATGCGTGAGGCACGTGGTATTCCTAACCTTGCTGAGGGCGCTTTAGGTTACAGTCCGCTTGGCGATGAGTTCCGCCACAATCAGGCACACGGACAACTTGAAACAGTCGTACCTCGCTATCACGAACCACTCCTTTCAGATGAAGTAGCACACCCGAATAGGAACATAGAGGAAGAAAGGCAAGCCAATCGACAAGGTGAAATGCCTGTTGCTCCACAGGCGCCTATGGGTGAGGCAGAGCAGCCGACGTTACGTGACTTTGGTTTGCAAGGTGGTGAATTGCTACAAAGAGCACAGGTTGCTGAAATCACAGAAGCCATGGAGCACATCCAACTGGAGGACGCTAAGCGAGACGACTCAATCATCAAGATGGTTCCTCACAATCCTATTCAACTCAACTCGATTCAGTCAGTCGGCTTATTCGCCAAAGACTTGGGCATCACATCGATGGACGTTCACGGACTGTTGCACTCACGTGGCGACTGGCACCGTATCGCCAAAGAATGGAGTGTCAGCCCACAGGTCGTCAAGGTCGTCAAGGTCACGTTTAGCGGAGGGGTTTGATGGGTAAGATTCTCGTTAAGGCTCCTCAAATTCAACTGGGACCTAACGGTCCTCAGATGTATTACAACGTCGGCGTTGGCGGAAGAGGCGGAGGCGGCAACGGAGTACGTGGTCGTACATTTGAAGATAAGTGGGGCGGTAGATTGGGTGGAGCAGTAGGCGTATTAGGTGGACTTGCAGGCGAGTCAAGAAGTCTTGGTGGACTCCTGTCGAATGTTCAAGTCGGTGCTATGCAAGGCAGTGCCGTGGGTCGAGGACTCGCTGGCTTAGGAACTTCACGTCGACGTCAAGCACGTGCTGATATTCGTGAAGGTGAAAAGCAAGCCCAAGCAAAGGGTGATGCACAGGCACGTTTAGCAGGCGAAAGAGAAATGAAACGTCGAAGAGGACTTGACTTTGACCCTAACATGTCGTTACAAGAAATGCGTGACATGGGTCCTACGCCAAGAAGAAGAAGCATATTACCCGGCATCGGTGGCAAAAACATGACAAGGTTTGGATATGAGTTAGCAGACCACCAATCGGAACAACAAGCAATCGCTGCTGAACAAGCAAAGCGAGAAGGAAGAGAACGTGCTGCTATGGAACGTGCAAATCTTGGGGATGACATCAGTTTGTTGCAACGTGTTAGAGGGATGGATACAGAAGCGCTGGCAGCGGTTAATCAAGCACAACCAGTACAAACGACACAGATGCCTGCTGCGCCAATGAAAGCCCCTGAGGGTAGTGTAATTAACGTCGGCAACGATGCCGAAGTCAATGGTTCATTGAAGAACCCTAATAACATGGACCATCAGATGAATACCGAATCTATTCAAAGTGAATTGGGAAGTCAAGACGGCGAAGGCGGAGGACAGCAAGGTCAGCAAGGGCAAAAGCCTCCTGAGGAATTTGAAAGAAGGGAGGGCGCATTTGAACGCGTGGGACAATTTATGCGGGAAGGTCAGCAATGAGCGATGCAGAGGGCGTTAAGGCACTCGTTGATGAAATCGATATTGAAATGTCGAAGAAATCATTCAAGTTCTTTTTCACTGAAATACTTGGCTTCGATTACGCTGACCATCACGAAGCGTGGGACAACGGTCTGAACGGTCATCGTTACTACTGTGTCAAAGCAAGTCGTGACCACGGTAAATCCGTTTTCTTTATGTCCTATGCCCTTTGGATTGCAGCATTCAATCCGGGCACTCACGTTATGGTGTTCAGTCACTCTCTTGAACAAACACTTGAACACATGCGATTCATTCGCAGCAACATCGATATGGCTGACATCCTCAAGCCACTCAAGCCTTCTGGAAAACCTTGGGCTAAATCCTACTTTGAATTCACAAACGGCAGCCGTATCATGGCAAAGTCCGTTGGTGGTGCTACTCGTGGTTTCCACCCTGACGTAGTTGTGTGCGATGATATTCTGTGGGGTACAACCGTATCCGAACTTCAACGTGCAGCCGACTGGTTCTATACCGTTCTGCTCCCTGTACTGCACCACACAGGTCGAATGATGATGGTCGGTACACCGTTTTCGTACAATGACCTGTACGCTGAACTTGAACAAAAAGAAACCTTCCAAGTCGAAACCTATCCCGCTATCTTAGAAAACGGCGAACCGTTATGGCCGGGACGTTGGCCGCTTGATGCACTCCGAATGCGTGAGAAGTCAATGCCTGCAATCAAATTCGCTCGTGAATATCTGTGTGAACCGATTCACGATAACTCAAGTATGTTCCCTCACAGCCTGTTGGAGAAAGCCCGTGACGAAAATCTCGTGCTTCTTGACCACGCTGAACAAGAGTTTGATGAAGAAGGCAACCCAGCAGGCGTATTCGGCCAACACTTTGTCGGCTGGGACCCTGCGATTGCAAGCGATGCAAATGCTGACTACACAGCCATGACCGTATTGCGTGTGCTTCCCGGCTCTGAGGAGAAACAGTTAGTTCACGTCATCAACCAAAAAGGACTGAGTGGTGCTGCACAAAAGCGTAACATCCTCCTCCTCAACAATCGATTCCAGCCTGACTTGATTGAACTTGAAGGTAACAACTTCCAACGAATGTTCGCTGCTGAACTTCAAGAAATGCGAGATGACATCCCTATCAAAACCTTTATGACCACGAGACAGCGCAAGGAAAGTATGTTCATGTCGCTGCTTATGGCTTTTGAGCAAGGTAAAATGAAAACACCTTGGGGCGACGAACGCAGTAAAGAATTCACAAGAGAACTTGAGAAGCAACTCAGTCGATTCGGTATGAAGAAAGACGGTAAACTTGAATCCGTTGGCTCTCACGATGACTTAGCGATGTCAATTGCTTTGGCAAACTGGGCGACCAAAGAATTCAGAGGAAGCGTTATGCTACTCGATGATGACCTTCCGGGCTTTGACAAGTGGTTCCTTGATTCACCAAGTCAGGGCGCTTCTCGTATGACAGGAGATGATTGGTTTGTTGCTTGACCCGTTTGAACAGGCTTGGCTTTTGCTTAAAGCACAAAGCAGAGAGCAGCAATTGAGAGATGATGTTGCTCGACACGAAGCCAGCGTTCGACGTATTTCAGAACACTTGGACAAAAACCATCCGAATTATATATCCATTGATGCAATACGTCAATCCTTCGGCTCAACGCCTCAAGCGTTAGAAACAAGTAAACGTGCTTATGAAAAAAGCAAAGCCGAGTTAGAAGAATACATGGGCGGACGTGGTGCAAAGGAAGCAGAGCGCAAGAAAGAGCGAACACGCCAGCAAGGAATCAAGAATGTTGAGTTCTCCGATGCAGCAAGAGAACGCAGCGAATCACGTCAACAATCGGCACAAGCAAAGGACGACGCTCGTGTTCAGGCAGAAAAGGATGCCGAAGATGCAAAGCGCCGAGCCGAAGAAAAAAAGCATGAAGCAAACCGTATCAAAGTCAAAAGAAGAACAGAGTACCAAGAGCGTAAGTTAGGTAAACCACAGGAAGAAACTGCTATAGACGACCCTGATGCACCAATCGAAAGCGTACTTGATGATGTTAATCGACGTGAACGAGCAAAGTTAGGAGATGCAGATGAACCTGTTAAGCCTCAGCCTGAGCGCAGGTTTGTTGGCGTCAAACCTAAACCTCAACCCAAAGAAGAAGAGGAAGATTGGGAAAAGGATTTGCGAGAACAGTCGAGTACGTTCTCATACGACCCATACGGAGATAACTAATATGTGGCCTTCACTAATCGTAGGAGAATCTGACATCCACTTGGATATGGGTGAAGAGCAATCGACAATGATTGCTTCTTCTCTACTGGCTCATCCTTCTTTGAGAGATGACATGATGAAGGCTGTCAAGATTGCCAAAGAAGCAGTTCCACAGCAACCTATTCTACAAATCGAAACGCACTCGTTTCCAGAAAATGGCGAATCGTGGTTTGATGCTTATCTCGGCAAGAGTGCCGATGCAGTTGTCAAAGACCTCAAGCGTGCTCGCCGTAAGATGAAGGACATGAAATTTGATATTGACAGCGCTATTAAAAGCGTGCGTGCTCTCAAAGCACAAGAAGTTGAACAGACGCTGGCGACTATACCTTGGGCATCAGAATACGGCGGCACTATCCGTAATCTTGGACTGAGTGATAGAAACCTCAAATCACTTAGAACATTTTCTAAGTCAAGAGAATCCACATTGCTTCGTGCTTGTCATATGTGGGAAGCAGCAGATGAAGCACTCAAGATGCTCGATGACTTTGAAGATGTATGGGGCGATGAAGAACAATCTGCTTGGGTCAATGCTATGCAGCAAAGGCAAGATGCTCGTAAAATGTGGCGCAGTGGGTTGCATCAAGTTGATACTCTGAGCAAAGAGCAAAAGAATTGGCTTGAGATGGCTCGCCAAGAACTTCAAAACAAAGGACATATGGGGGCTCGTGATATTACAGCCAACCTTATTGAAAAGGGCGTCAACCGAGTTTCAGCAACACGCATGAGTAAACTCCTATCCATGTTCGGCGAAGAAATGGATATTGTCAAAGCACCTCGACGAGGTGAATACATTCTACTTTCTTGTGACGGTCTGGTTATCAAAGACCCTTGGGCGTATGCTGCTGGCTTTATGGATGCTGACGGCTCTATCTTTATCACAAAGCGAGGAGAAGTCCGAGCATCAGCAGTAGCAACTGGAGACAGAGGTAAGATTCACTGCGAGAGATTGCAGAAAACACTGGGCTGTGGTACACTTTCACTTAATGAAAAGATGTCAAAGAACAGTAAGCGAACAACGCACAGACTTAATTTCCATTCACGAGATGACTTGAAGAAAGTTCTTAACGGAGTGCTTCCGCACTTGCAGTTGAAGTCCACTCAAGCCAAAGCCGCTTTGCGGTTTCTTGACGAGGGTGACAGTGTAAAGAAGGAGCAATACAAGATGTTAGTTATGTTTGAAAATTGGAAGGATGACGTCGATGCAGTTCAAAAGAAATTGGATGCATGGGGCGTTGATGCGGATACTATCCGTTCATGGGGAAGTGATTTGTGATGGCAGATGAGAAAGTTAAGGGTGTATTAAGTCGTCTTGCTGACAAGTTCAGAAGGAGACGTACACCAGAGCCTCAGATGCCTCTCTATACAACAGGTATTCAAGAACCAGTTGTTGTTCAAGGTATTACCATTCCAGCATTGTATTCAGTCGCATCAGAGAATTTGATTCTACGTACAGTGTTGTCAACTCTCAAACAAGAAATATTCCGTCGTGGTTATTATTGGGACAAAGCATTTCATCATAAGTGCACTCAATGCGAAAAAGAGTACGAACACGATGTTGACGCTTGTGTTGATTGTGGAGGAGAAGTCCGTCAACCTGACCCAAGCGAAAAGGTATACGCTCAGTGGCTTGTAGAGCAACGTAACTCAATGGAACAAACCTTCATGGATGTTCTAAGAGAGATTGAGCAAGACCTCAACATCATGGACGACGCATTCGTTATTCTTGTCAAAGAATACTACATCGACCCTGAAACAAACGAAGTTGCATTCTATCGTATTAAAGAACTCATACGTGGTGACCCTATCTTCATGCGTATTGTCGCTGACAAGCGTGGTGTTCGTGGCGGTCGATACAAAACCTGTCCACTTCATCGAACAGAAGTTCGTGGTTACAGCGAAGGTCAGAAGCAGTGTGATACCTGCGGACACGATTTAGAAGATGTACACCACGTCAATACTGGTGGTGCTGGTAAAACGCAATACTATCTCAAGGGAGAAGTCATCCACTTTAGTAAATACAATCCATCGAAACTCTACGGCAAGTCGCCTGTGTCAACACTATGGCGCCAAGCAATGACACTTACAGCAATGGACAATTACATGTACACTGCATACAGTAAGCGCCGTGTACCTCGTGGTTTGATTTCTATCACAACAGACAACCTTGAATCGATGAAGTCGTTTTGGAAAGGTGTTGATGAGAAACTTGAACGTGACCCTCACTATATTCCTAAGATTGGTATCGAAAGTCAAAGCGGACGTGGAGGCGTCAACTGGATTAAATTCATGGATACGATGGAAGAGATGCAGTATATCGCAGTTCGTGACGAAATGAGAACACGCATTGCTGCATTCTATGGTGTATCAAACGTATTCATGATGGATACAGGTAAGTCAGGTGGACTGAACAACGAAGGTCTACAAATTCTCGTCACCAATCGTGCAGTTGAATTTGGACACAAGGTGTATACCGACCATCTCTTCCCTCGACTTATGGAAGAAATGGATGTTCATGATTGGAAACTCACCCTCTATCCGAATGAGGAAGAAGATGAAGTCACTCGACTACGACGAGATGAGATGGAAGTCAACATCGCACAGAGAATGATGCAACTTGGATTCAAGCCTGAACTCATCGAGGAAGGCGGACGTGATTTGAGATTTATCTACAAGCCTATGGAACCGGGTCAACCGGGTCAACCGGGTCAAGGCGGAGGTATGCCCGGAGGTATGCCAATGGCACAACCCGGTGGCTTGCCAAGCCGTAACATGAATCCACAGATGGCAGGTGCATTAGCAGGTCAAGCAAGTGCGGGTCTAAGGTCGGCACAAGGTCCAGCATCACAGCCCGGTGGAGAGGGGATGGGTATGCGTACTCCACGAGGACCTGCAAGTCCTGAAAACAGAACATCGATGGGCTCAGGAGCACCGTTTTCAAGCGCCCAACAACGAGGACCGCAAGGTAGTCCTCTCAGCCAAGCGATGAATAATATACGAAGATTTTGACAAAACATTCAATACAATGGAGGTTATGGGATGCGTATGGACCTGACAAAGATGGACCCAATGGCTCGTAAAATGCGCTCACACGTTGATGCGTTTTTCAAAGCAATCGAAAACAACGACAGCGTATCTGCAAGTTCTCACATAACTGAGGTCGGTAAGTATGCAGAGTACCTTTCAGAAGATGTATCAAAAGCAATTATGAAATCTGATACACCTTCGACCAACGGTGTCAACGACATCTATGCAGGCGGTGTACCAGTTCGTAAGTTCAACAGCATTCAAACCGTTCACGAAACAACAACACAAGTCTTGCCGGGTACTGTCCGAACAAGCCGACGTGGACCTATTATGCAACGCCGAAACAACAGGAATTTTTGAGGTGAAACAATGAGTGAAGAAGTCGTACAAGAGGGAGCGGCTGAGAAACTTATGGGTGCTCTCATCAACAAGATGGAGAGCATGGACCAAAGTTTGTCACTTCTCAAAGCAGAAAACGTAGCACTCAAGAACATTGTAGCAGACCCTGCTATGCTCTTGAAGCGTGCTGGATTTATTCGACACGGGTCGAACAGTGCACCAATGGATATTATGCCTGACCTGTTCCGTGGAGATTCACAATATGATATTCTAAAGAACGAATCCGACAGTGGAGTTCCGTTGCCTGAAAACAACGCTGATTTCCATGCTATGGATTGGTCCGATATTCACCGTCTTGCAGAAGAATCGAAAGGTAACGGAAGCATAGGCAACAACATGGGAATGGAGTGATAACATGCGACCACGATACGAACCAAGAAGTTCAAAAATTGACCAATTGATGAAAGCAGCAAAAGAAGTCGAGAACCGACTTATCACCAAAGAACAAGGTGTGAACTTCCAGCAAAAAGAAGGAACAGCATTGGGCGATGTCCAGTTCCATTCACAAGTTGGTGGAGAGACTGGTGTTCAAAACCAATACTACTCGACCAACCAACGACTCATTGATGTTGAAGATGTCAAGAACAAGGGCGCAATTTCAGAGAAGAGCGACATACTCGATAAGAACCCGCACTATCCTACAGCCCTTTCAACACTTGCAGGTCACTTTGTAGATGGTGGCGGTGAAGCGCAGTCCCTCAAAAAGGCTTTAGAAACTCGACTCAACCGCCAATGAATGGCGGTGATTGAGTGACTATTCCGAATCCCAGTGATGGTAACCAAGTCGTTGACCCCGCACGACAACAGGGCGGTCAATACAGCGATGAACAAGAATCACTTGGAATCGTTGACCCGATGACCGAGCGCTATGCCGCTGGTTTAGAAGAAGCACCCAAAAACATTTCAGAATCATTTCCGGGTCAGCACCCGTTTGATGGTCGTATAAGACAACCCAAAAGCATCGACCACATAGGTCAGGATTGGTTGCACCAACAGATACAGCCTGCTACAAGAGCACACGAAGGAACAGCCAGTGAACATTTCGGCGACATGTCGATGCATCACCCTGACGTTGCACCGCTTTGGGATGAGCGCACTGTCAACAATGGTATCGATATGCCTGCATGGTCAGAGCGTTTGGATTCATTTGCACGAAACGGTGTATCGAGAGTACACGATGCAAAAGAAAGAGCACATCGAAAGCACTATCCTGATTCTGCTCTATACACATATGGTATGTATGGACCTCACAACACACACGTTACACAGCATGGATTGTATGAAAGAAGTTACAACAATTGGCTACAGAGTGAAGAAGGGCAGGGTTTTTCTAAAGATTTAGATGAAGGTGGTATACATGGTGCTGAACAACAAAGGTATCTTCGACATTATCATTTAGGCTCAACACAAGAATCGTGGATGGACGATGACACTCACGAAGAAACAGGTCGGCGAAATGGCTTGGGTGAGTGGGATTACTATCTTGGTCTTGAGTGGCTCACACCCGGCGAACGTGCTAAGGTGTACAGACACATCAAGGAACACGGCTTCCACGACAAAAACAATTACACCATCAGCGACATTCACGTAGGCGACAAGCCTCTTTCGATGGGTCGACTTGTGGCGAATATGCATCAGCGGTATGCACCCGTGTACAGTCATCACACACGTGACCCTGACGCTACAGGTCAAGCGTTCGCAGCCGGTATGATACAACCGGGCTCAACTCAAAAGATGAATCCGAGCACACTTTATGAAGATTTAGAAAACAGTGAACTTGGGAAGAAACTTCGTAGATATTATGAGGACTTCGATGATGAGGTCGAGCACCTTCCGAGATTTGCACAAAATGGTTTCAAGCCGAGTACCGAACCTACGATGGATATGAGTGGGATACATGCTCTCGCAGGTGTAAAGGCAGGTGCTGACGGTAATCTCACATTCCACAAAAAAGGCGAATCTCCGCATTATGGTGAAGGCTGGACAGGTGACCACGATTGGACAATTCAAGAAGTCGAAGATTTCTTAGAGCCTCACTTATATATGCAAAAAGCACAAGGTGCAGGTCGAATCGCCCGTAATCATATACAGGTGTACACCTCACCTCACCTCTTGACAGAAGGCGAAGGTGCACATCCTGAGTCGTACACCTTAGGCGAATCAGAATCACTCGCACATCACTGGTCAGTTCCCTTTGAAGGCAGAGGTGGTTTGGGTAAAACACACACAACGAAGTTGGATATGATGCACCAGTCTCTTTTACTGGAAGGAGAATATGACGGACTGCTCGGTCGTAAGCAGGCGAGACAAGACGTGTTCAGTGGACGACCGCTTCCATCGGGGGAGGCTTTAGAGACGAAGGGTGGTGA
>TARA_R110002074_G_scaffold291000_1_pt1 | contig 25014 bp, 21 predicted proteins | sample TARA_R110002074 | Tara Oceans TARA_R110002074 (sample SAMEA4397215) | marine metagenome | biome: Polar Biome; feature: [MIX] marine epipelagic wind mixed layer (ENVO:01000061); material: water (ENVO:00002006), including particulate matter (ENVO:01000060) such as... | depth 10-100 m | reverse complement strand
CGCAGATGCGCATAACCGAGTGTCTATTTTTCGTGGGTAGGACCATTCCCTTTCTACCATAACCAACGCATTGTACGTATCTGGCGGCATTCGCCACACAGGTTCTTTGCGCAACGTACAATTGAAGCGAAACGGCAAGGTTGTAAGCACGCTCGACCTATACGACTTGCTGCTTAAAGGTGACACCAGTGGTGACGTACGCCTTCAGCCCGGAGACGCAGTATTTATTCCGGCCGTGGGTCCTCGGGTAGGGATGGACGGAGAAGTTTATCGCCCCGCCCTGTATGAAATTAAAAACCCCACCACGTTGGACGATTTGGTAAATCTGGCTGGCGGCCTAACGTCGCAAGCCTACCCGCAAATTACCCGCATTGAACGTACGAACCAGGATTTCCTGCGCATAATTGCTGAAGCCGATCTCAGCAGCACAGAAGGCAAGCGTGCGAGGGTAAAAGCCGGCGACCGAATCTCTGTGGCGTCTATTGCCGATGTGACTGGCCAGTATGTTGAAATAACCGGTGCTGCGACCCGTGAAGGCAAGTTTGCTTGGGTGCCCGGCATGCGAGTGAGTTCCATAATCCGCAACCTGGATGCGGATTTGCTGCCAATAGCCGATATCAACTTCGCAGCGATCGTCAGAACAAATCCTGACACACAACAGATTTCTGTATTGAGCCTGGAACTTAAAAGTGCCGTGAGTAATCCCGGTGGGTCAGCGGATTTGGTAATGCGCGAAAAAGACCAGTTACTGCTGTTCGCTGATGAAGGCAGAAGTAAACTCACGCAAGGCGCGGATAAAAAAGCGAATGAAGCCTCCCGGAACTACAGCCGTGAAATATTGTTTAGCCCTGTAGTGAAACGCCTTAAAGCCCAAGCAACTCCGTCGGCACCTCAGCAAACTATGACCATAAGCGGGCCGGTTCGTTATCCAGGTGAGTACCCCCTGCCAGCAACCGGTAAAATGAAAGATGCCATTGTTATGGCCGGTGGGTTGAAGGATTCTGCCCTGATGTTAGATGCTGAACTTGCTCGCCGAGACCTGGACGGCGATGGGGTGGAGCAAACACAGCTCCGGACAGTCAGTCTGGTTGATGCGATGAACGACCGAGTTGATCTACAGCTACAAAGCCGTGATCGATTGATGGTCAAATCCGTACCACTTTTCGGTGCTACGCGCACCATCACACTGCAAGGCGAAGTTGTGTATCCGGGAGAGTACACCTTTAGTGATGGCGAAACCCTGACTGCGGTACTCCAGCGGGCGGGCGGTCTTACCAGCAACGCCTTTGCTCGTGGAGCCGTATTCACTCGTGAGAAATTGCGCGAGTTGGAAGCTCAGCGCCTGCGTGAGGCTGAAAAACGCCTGCAAGGAGACTTGTTGGGTGTTCAACTGGAAGGCGACAATTTCGGAGGTCAAAACGCACAGCGAGTAGATCAGGTAAAAGGACTGTTAGACGATGTGCAAAGCAGCCGCCCGATTGGCCGCATGGTCATCGACCTGCAGGCTGTGCTGAGTGACAGCAGTTACCAATCCATTCGTCTGCAAGACGGCGATACGCTGACCGTACCAATCATCCCACAAGCCGTCAGTGTATTTGGCGAAGTGCAGTTTCCAACGAGCCATCTGCACGTAGCCGGGTTAACAGTAGACGATTACCTGGAACGCTCTGGCGGCCCCACCCGTCAGGCTGATGAAAATCGCGTGTATGTTGTGAAAGCCGACGGCTCGGTTATGCTGCCTGAGAAGAGCGCATGGTTTGGTGGACGTAGTCAACAATTGCAGCCCGGCGATACCGTTATTATGCCAATTGATGTAGATCGCCTGAATCAGCTGGAGCTGTGGACCAACGTAAGCCAGATTGTTTACCAGATGGCGCTCGGCGCTGCAGCGGTGGGGAACCTCTGATGAATCAGCGTTTAGAGTTCGAGCAGGCAAACCCGTACACGGATGATGAGATTGATCTACGGCAGCTTTTCGCTACCTTGTGGGCCGGAAAGTGGCTCTTTGTTGCGTTTACAGTTGTGTTTGCAACTGGTGGTGTTGCGTTCGCCTTGATGAAACCGGATATCTACCAAGCGAGCGTACTTGTCGCGCCTGCCAATGATGATGGCGGCGCACAAGGCCTGAGCGGCCAACTGGGTGGCCTAGCTAGCCTGGCAGGAATCAATCTTGGCTCCGGTGGATCCAACCAAACCGTTATTGCCAAAGAGGTCCTGCAATCCCGGGCCTTTCTGAGTAACTTTATCCGCAGGCATGAGCTGGCCGCCCCTCTGAAAGCCGCAACCGGTTGGGACATCAAAAGCCAGCGCTGGCTCTACGATCGCGAACTATTTAATTCCGACATCGGAGAATGGCTATTCGATGAGCAGGGCGAAAGCTTCGCACCTACCGAGTGGGACTTGGTAAAGGCGTTCAAGGGAAACAACCTGAGTGTCAGCGAGAGTAAAGACACAGGAATGCTAACTGTAAGTGTCAGCAGCCTGTCGCCGATAGCTGCAAGAGAATGGGCGACCAAACTAATTGCCGACATCAATGAGCACATGCGCCGGGAAGATGTGGGATCCTCAGAAGCACGCATAGCCTATTTGGAAAGTAAGTTGAGTGAAACCAGCATTGCAGGCATGCAGCAGGTGTTTTATCAGTTGATTGAAAGCGAGACCCGAACTGTGATGCTGGCTAACGCTCAGCCAGAATACGTGTTCAAAACCATAGACCCGGCCGTTGTGCCCCAAGAAAAGAGTGAGCCAAAGCGAGCTTTGATCGTCGTTTTGGCTGTCATGCTCGGCGGGATGCTTGGAGTGTTTTTTGTTTTCTTGCAAGCTTTTTTTAAGAAGAGCTGAAAAGCTGATTTCTGATAACAGAAACGTTCTGCCATTCCCTGTAGGATAGAACATATCCACCCCTATATAGATAAAAATCAATCAGGTGGTAGCGTATCAATTCGTGGAAAAACCATTGGCAGGGACTGGATAAGAAAGCTTTGCTTCAGTGTGGAATGTATTGAATTAAGAAGGTTAAGTTGGCCAGAATTAGCAAAATCTAAAGGCAATCTTTGAGGCAGTGAATGACTAATAAGGTTACGCTTGCGAACGGTAATAGTTTTAGCGCCGAAACCAGTCAAACGATTCTTTCGGCAGCGTCCCAGAATGGAATTTCTTTGGAATACAGCTGCCGAACTGGGCGCTGTGGGGTATGCAAGGCTCTGGTCATCAGCGGTGAAACAGAAGCGCTCAAACCTGAAGAATCGTTGAGTGAACATGAAATATGTGAAGGCTTCATTCTTACCTGCTGTCGAGCAGCCTTAACCGGCCTACAGCTCGATGTGGCTGATTTAGGCGCGCTTGGTAATATTCAGGTCAAAACGCTACCCTGCCGAATTGACGGCCTTGAGCGCCTGTCTACTGATGTAGTTGAAGTGACACTGCGTGTACCGCCCAGCAGTCGCCTTGAGTACTTTCCTGGTCAATACGTAGACATGATCGGTAATGATGGCTTACGCAGAAGCTATTCTGTGGCCAATGCTCCGCGTAAAGACGGTAAGATCAGCTTACAGATTCGAAAAGTCGAAAATGGCCAGATGAGCCGGTACTGGTTTAATGAGGCGAAGGTAAACGATTTGCTTCGAATGGAGGGTCCACTGGGCACGTTCTGTTTACGTGAAAATGCGGCTTCAAATCTGATACTTCTCGCGACGGGTACTGGGATTGCGCCAATTAAGGCTATTCTTGAAAAGCTGTGCGAATCACCTGAACACAATACTTATAGCCAGATCCATCTCTACTGGGGTGGTCGCACAGCGGAAGATTTATACTGGAAACCTGACTTTCCCGGCCTATCACTAACGTTTACGCCGGTGCTGTCTCGTGTTGCTGACGGGAAAACATATACAGGCTACGTGCAGCAGGCTGTAATCGACCAAGATCTAAATCTTAAAGATGCAGTGGTATATGCATGCGGCTCGGAAATCATGATTCATAGTGCATATGAGCAGTTGGTATCTGCGGGCCTCAATGCTAAATATTTTCACTCGGACGCTTTTGTAAGCTCGAGCTAATCAGAAATCTGGAGAACGCATGAAAGCAGTGATACTTGCGGGTGGCCTTGGTACACGTCTAAGTGAAGAAACCAGCACTCGCCCCAAGCCGATGGTGGAGATCGGCGGTAAGCCGATTTTATGGCACATTATGAAAATGTATTCCTCCCACGGCATCAATGACTTTGTCATTTGCTGTGGTTACAAGGGCTATGTGATCAAAGAATACTTCGCCAATTATTTTCTCCACATGTCGGATGTCACCTTCAACATGCGCGATAATGGCATGGAAGTGCACAATAAACGTGCAGAACCATGGAGTGTGACTCTGGTTGACACCGGAGACAATTCGATGACAGGTGGGCGCTTACTCAGGGTTGCGGATTATATCAAGGATGAAGAGGCTTTCTGCTTTACCTACGGTGACGGTGTTGGCGATATTGACATTTCTGAAACCATTCGCTTCCACCGGTCGCACGGTAAGGCAGCCACACTGACAGCAACTTACCCGCCAGGACGCTTCGGCGCGCTAGACATCCAGAACAAGCAAGTCATGAACTTTAAGGAAAAGCCAAAGGGTGATGGTGCCATGATTAATGGCGGATTTTTTGTGCTGACCCCCAAGGTACTGGATTACCTGAAGGACGACAGCAGTGTCTGGGAGCAAACACCGTTGATGAGCCTGGCGGAAGACGGTGACTTGATGGCCTATCAGCATCCGGGCTTTTGGCAGCCAATGGATACCTTGCGCGACAAACACTTGCTGGAAGAGCTTTGGGAAAGCGGCACGGCTCCTTGGAAAAACTGGGAATAATCTGATGACTGCAGCAGCCAATCCCGCTTTTTGGCGCGGGAAAAAGGTTTTCCTGACTGGACACACTGGCTTTAAAGGCGGTTGGCTTTCGCTTTGGCTTCAAAGCATGGGGGCCGAGGTTAAAGGATTTGCTCTCGAACCGCCCACTACCCCTGCGCTTTTCGAGCAGATTCGAGTCGCGGAAGGTATGGAGTCGGAAATTGGCGACATTCGTGATCTGATGGCCATAACAGCCAGCATGACCGCATTCAACCCGGATATCCTGATCCACATGGCAGCACAACCATTGGTCCGCTTATCCTACCGGGAGCCGGTCGAAACCTATGCCACCAATGTAATGGGTACGGTTCACGTATTGGAGGCTGCGCGCCGATGCAGTCATCTGAAAGCCATCGTCAACGTGACCACAGACAAGTGTTATGAAAACCGCGAGTGGGTCTGGGGGTATCGTGAAAACGAACCCATGGGTGGGCATGATCCCTACAGCAATAGCAAAGGCTGTTCTGAACTGGTAACGGCGGGCTATCGCAATTCATTTTTTAACACGCCTGATACTGCTTCGCTCGCCTCGGCTCGAGCTGGTAATGTAATCGGGGGTGGTGACTGGGCCGAAGATAGACTGATTCCCGATATCCTTCAGGCGTTCGAAAAAAAACAGCCCGTCATTATTCGTAATCCACTGGCAACCCGTCCCTGGCAACATGTATTGGAGCCAATCAGTGGCTATCTCGTGTTGGCCGAACGGCTCTTCAACGAGGGCGCTGCCTACGCCGAAGGCTGGAACTTTGGGCCCCGCGATGAAGATGTGAAACCGGTGGAATGGATACTCAATCACCTAGTCAAGCAATGGGGGCAAGGGGCCGGCTGGCAGCTTGATAGCAACCCTCAGCCACATGAAGCCCAGCTGTTGAAGCTGGATATCAGCAAAGCAGAAGCCAAGCTGAAGTGGCGTCCGCGCTGGCCCTTGGCTGAGACGCTGGATAGCATCGTCGAATGGCACCAATGTTGGCTCCGTAGTGATAATATCCGCCAGATGACTCTCGATCAGATAGCAAAATATCAGTCTCACTAATTTAAAGATTTACACACAGATACCATGACAGGCAATCTTATGAACCCCCAAGAAATTCGTCAGGAAATCAGCAAACTCGTTGAGCTATATGCCAGCACCGAATTGGCGCCCAAGGGTTTTGTTCCTGGAGAAAGCGTTATTCCCCCTTCCGGGAAAGTAATTGGCGCACGAGAACTGCAATTGATGGTTGAAGCGTCTCTCGACGGGTGGTTGACCACAGGTCGATTCAATGCCGAATTTGAGAAGAAATTGGCTGAATTTATTGGTGTAAACCACTTGCTCACGGTGAACTCAGGTTCTTCTGCTAACCTGGTGGCGTTTAGCACCCTGACATCGCCGAAGCTAGGTGAGCGTGCCATCAGAAAGGGGGATGAGGTTATTGGGGTGGCGGCTGGCTTCCCTACCACGGTGAACCCAATTGTCCAGTTCGGTGCCGTACCGGTCTTTGTTGATGTGGACATGAAAACCCATAACATTGACGCAGATTTGATCGAAGCAGCAATTACCCCAAAAACAAAAGCTATCATGTTGGCGCATACGCTGGGAAACCCATTCAACCTGGTCAAGGTTAAAGCCTTGTGTGAGAAATACAATCTCTGGCTGGTTGAAGACTGTTGCGACGCATTAGGTGCTACTTTTGAGGGTCAGATGGTTGGCACCTGGGGCGATATCGCCACTCTGAGCTTTTACCCCGCGCATCATATAACGATGGGCGAAGGTGGGGCTGTTTTCACCAATAATCCGACCCTGAAAATGATTGCCGAGTCTTTCCGTGACTGGGGCCGCGATTGCTACTGCGCGCCCGGCTGTGACAACACCTGCGGCAATCGTTTCGGCCAACAGTTCGGCACCCTGCCACACGGCTACGACCACAAGTATGTATATGCCCATTTGGGCTATAACCTGAAAATAACGGATATGCAGGCAGCTTGTGGACTTGCTCAGCTGGAGCGTGCGCCGGAATTTATTGCTACCCGGAAACGCAATTTCGTTTTACTCAAAGACCGGCTGGCCAGCCTCAGTGATTTTTTGGAAATCGCAGAGCCCACGCCGAACAGTGAGCCGTCCTGGTTCGGCTTTCCGGTCACTCTTAAGGAAAGCAGCGGAGTACAGCGCGTAGACTTGCTCAAGTATCTGGATCAGCACAAGATCGGCACTCGCCTGTTGTTTGCTGGTAACCTGACCCGTCAGCCTTATTTCGAGAATGTTGAATATCGAGTTGTTGGCGACCTGACCAATACTGACCGCACTATGAATCAGACTTTCTGGCTGGGGGTTCAGCCCGCACTGGGCCAAGAGCACTTCGATTTCGTAGGTGAAAAACTGGAAGAGTTCTTTGGGCTGAACTTTTAATGCCACACATATTGTTGACGGGTGCAACCGGCTTTCTAGGTAGTCACTTGTTAGAGGCCTTACTGGCGCAGGGCTACCAAGTGACCATTCTTAAGCGCTCTAGCTCAGATACCTGGAGAATAGATCACCTGCTGCGCAAGGTCACTGCATTTGATGTTGATAGGCAGCCAGTAGAAAAAGCCTTTGAAGCTCAAGGTGTAAATATGGTTATCCATACAGCTTGTACTTATGGGCGACATGGTCAGTCAGCACATGAAGTAGCCCAAACGAACCTGCTGTTTGCGTTGCAGCTGCTTGATGCAGCTACAATCTTCAATGTAAATACGTTCGTCAATACAGATACTTTGTTGCCAAAATACCTGAATGCATACTCATTATCAAAAAAACATTTTTCCGAGTGGTTGAAGCAGCGTAGTGATCAAGTTCAGGTTATCAACCTTAAACTTGAACACATGTATGGTCCGAAAGATGATCAGACCAAATTTATACCTTGGTTGATCAGTCAGTTTGAACAGGGTGTTGAGCGTGTGCCATTAACAGAAGGAAAGCAGAAAAGGGATTTTATTTACATTGATGATGTGGTTTCTGCATATCTGCTGGCTGTACACAGAGCCGGTGAATTGCCAGAATATAGTGAGTTTGATGTTGGCACGGGTAGGCTTACCCGTGTTCGCGATTTTGTAAGCGATTTATATGAGACTTATAAAAAGCTAAATCCTCATACCGTAACGCAACTTGGTTTTGGTGATATACCCATGCGGGAAGGTGAGATGATGGCTGTTGAGGTGAATAATACGGCGCTAAAAAAATTAGGCTGGAATTCAGAGACACTCCAAAACGAAGGTCTAGCAAGATTATTTAAGGTGGTTTCATGAAATACCTGATTACAGGTGGGTGCGGATTTTTAGGTTCTAACATTGCTAGCGAGTTGCTGAAACAAGGACATGGGCTAGTTATATTTGACAATCTTTATCGTTTTGGTAGCTACCAGAACCTGGAGTGGCTGAAAAGCCAAGGTGATTTTGAGTTCCTTCATGGTGATATTCGTAACACGAACGATGTAGAGCGTACCATTCGCACTCACAAACCTGATGTGATCTATCACCTGGCTGGGCAGGTTGCAATGACAACTTCAATAGCCGACCCACGAATGGATTTTGAGGTTAATGTGGATGGCAGTTTTAACTTGCTGAATGCTGTAAGGCTCTATTCTCCAGAAAGCATCATCGTTTACTCATCAACAAATAAGGTCTACGGGGACTTGGAGCAGTTCAGTTATCGGGAAGCTGAAACACGATATGAGTGCATCGACAAGCCAAATGGCTTTGATGAAAGTGTCAATCTGGAGTTTCATTCGCCCTACGGCACCTCAAAAGGCAGTGCTGATCAATACATGCTGGATTTTGCGCGCATCTATGGCGTGAAAACCGCAGTTTTTCGCCACTCCTCTATGTTTGGTGGTCGGCAGTTTGCAACTTTTGATCAAGGTTGGTTGGGCTGGTTTACACAAAAAGCCGTTGAAATTAAAAAAGGCACTGCTACAGAACCGTTCACTATTTCGGGTACTGGTAAACAGGTTCGCGATCTTCTCTACGCCAGTGACTGTGTTTCTCTCTACCTGAAAGCGGCTGAAAACATCGATAAGATCAAAGGTGAGGCATTCAATATCGGTGGTGGTATTGAAAATTCCTCATCATTGTTGGAGTTATTTAGCTTTCTGGAGCAGGAGCTGGATATAGCTATGAACTATACACAGTTGCCACCACGGGAAAGTGATCAGCGAGTATTTGTCGCAGACAATAGTAAAGCTCAGAGTCTGATCGGTTGGAAGCCTGAGGTGAATAAAGCACTAGGCATAAGAAAAATGATCGATTGGGTGGCAAATAATTGAGCCAATCCAATGCAAGAAGTCGGAATTATATAACACAGTTAAAAGGCTCCGTTTTTTTTAAGTGCGGGGCAATTTTAGCGACTTTTTTGGCAATGCCAATAATGATAAAATACCTTGGGGTTGAGCAGTTTGGTATTTGGTCAACTATGCTGACTCTGATTGGCTGGGTCATGATGTTTGATTTTGGGATTGGCAATGGCTTAAAAAATAAGATTTCAGAGAGTTTGGCTAGAAACGATACGCAGAAAGCGGCTGGGTTTATTTCTACTGCGTATGGTTTGATTGGGTTCATTTCCATTTTTCTTTTTTTTACATTCCTTTCGATAAGCTATTACATACCTTGGCAAAGAGTCTTCAACACTCAAATTATTTCTGATGATGAATTAAGGTATGCTGCTGTTGCGCTTGGTTTTTTTGTTTTTTCCAATTTTTGGATAAGTCTTGTTAACCAAATCTATCACGGGTTACAGAAATCATCATTTGTAACGTTCGGTCAGTTTGTGTCAAATGTATTGGCATTAGTGTTTGTGGTTATTCTGTATTATTTTTACGACACATCCTTGATTAAAATGGTAATCGTATACGGATTTGCCCTTTTGCTTTCAAATGGTTTGCTCAGTTTTTTAATATTTTCCTCAAATGTAAATCTTAAACCGAATCTGAAGAGTTTCGATAGTAAAAAAGTATATTCACTGCTATCTCTAGGAGTTAAGTTCTTTGTCATACAGCTTGCAGTAATTGTCATTTTCATGACCGATAAAATAATTATAACTCAGTTACTAGGTCCGGAGAATGTTACACCCTACGAAGTGGTGTTCAAGCTCTTTAGTGTGTTTACTATTTTGCACAGCCTTATTCTCTTGCCTATTTGGCCAGCCTACTCGAATGCATACGCCCAAGGTGATTTTTCTTGGATTCGAGCAACATTAAAGCAACAAATAAAGATTGCATTTGCCTTGTTTTTCGGTGCATCTCTTCTTTCTTTTTTGGGTCCAACGATTGTGAGCGTCTGGATAGGTAGCGATTTAATGTTGGATGAGACGCTATACATATTTTTCTTTGGCTTTATTGTTGTTTCTGTGTGGAGCAATGTTTTTTCTTATTTTGTAAATTCAGTTAACAAAATAAACGTACAGCTCTTTACTTCAGTTATCGCTGCTGTCATTAATATTCCTATGTCTATATATTTTGTTTCAAATCTTGATATGGGGCTTAATGGCATAGTTTTAGCAACGACAATAAGTCTTTCCATTTATGCATTAATAGGGCCGTTTCAGGTCCTAAGAATTTTAAGGTAGCGGTTATAAATGAATGACCTCGTATCCATACTTGTTCCTGTTTTTAATCGTGAGAGTATAATTTCTGAAACTCTGAGTTCAGCACTTGCGCAATCACATAAAAATATTGAAATTGTAGTCGTAGACAACGCAAGTACAGATAATACATGGGAAATAATCCAAGACTTTGAAAGAAAAGATAGTCGCATTCTGGCTTTTAGAAATAAAACTAATATTGGCCCCGTCAAAAATTGGAAGCGTTGTGTGGAAGAGGCTACAGGACTTTATGCAAAAATCCTGTGGTCGGACGATTTGATTGCTCATGACTTTATTGAGAAATGCTTGCCGCTGATGAATGCTGAAACTGCTTTTGTATACTCTGGCGTAAAGATTTTCACCGATACACCAGAACGAGGCGTTCCTTGCTATTTTATTGGTGAAAGCGGGCACAGATTATCTTCAGAGTATATTGTTAGAGCTCTACTGGATAACAATGTGCCGGTATCACCTGGATGTGCGATTTTCCGTTTGGAAGACTTGAAGAAAAACCTGTTGGCTGATGTGAGAACTAAAGTTGATAGCAATTTTTCTATGCATGCAATTGGTAACGACCTTCTCCTATTCCTGCTAACAGCGAAAGATTACCCAGAATTTGGCTTTGTGGCAGAGCCGCTATCCTTTTTTAGAGCCCACCCTGGTTCTATTAGTATCTCATCGGGAGGTGGTAAATTACCTATTCATTATATGCTAGTCAGAGCCTATTTCGCTGAGCGCTATCGGAAAGATATGGTTGATAAAATGGCTGCGAGGGCTTGGCTTTTAATTAAAAAGTATCCGGCGCACAGTTCTTTTGGAATTGAAGGAGTAAGCGACTTTTTTTACGACAATGTAAAAGTTAATTACTATCTTGTTACGCTTATGTTATTTAAACGGTTGTTTCGGGCTCCTGTTCGAATTTTTAGAAAAATGTACCACATGTTGGAAGCTAAAAAATGAAAAAAGCCCTTATCACTGGCATCACTGGTCAAGATGGCTCCTACCTCGCTGAATTTCTCATGGGAAAAGGTTACGAAGTTCACGGCATTAAGCGCAGAGCCTCGTCATTCAATACTCAGCGAGTTGACCATATCTACCAGGATCCACACGTCGAAAATCAGAATTTTGTCCTGCATTATGGCGACCTCACGGATTCGTCCAGCCTTACCCGCATTCTGCAGGAAGTTCAGCCAGATGAGGTTTACAATCTCGGCGCTCAGTCCCATGTTGCGGTGAGTTTCGAGGCGCCGGAATATACCGCAGACGTGGATGCCATGGGAACACTGAGGCTTCTGGAAGCTATCCGCTTACTTGGCCTCGAAAAGAAGACCCGCTTTTATCAGGCCTCCAGTTCTGAACTTTACGGCCTCGTTCAGGAAACTCCTCAGAAAGAGACCACCCCCTTTCATCCACGCTCGCCTTACGCGGTTGCCAAGCTGTATGCCTATTGGATCGCTGTCAACTATCGCGAAGCATACGGAATGTATGCCTGTAATGGCATTTTGTTTAATCACGAGTCACCGCGTCGAGGTGAGACCTTCGTGACCCGTAAGATAACTCGTGGGCTGGCCAACATCGCTCAAGGCCTGGAAGACTGTTTGTACATGGGCAACATGAATGCACTTCGTGACTGGGGCCACGCCAAAGACTACGTACGCATGCAGTGGATGATGCTCCAACAGGATCAGCCAGAAGATTTTGTAATAGCGACTGGCGTTCAGTATTCCGTCCGTCAGTTCATCGAATGGTCAGCGAAAGAACTAGGTATCACTCTGCGCTTTGAAGGGCAGGGCGTTGATGAGGTGGCCGTGATCGAGGCTCTTGAAGGTGATGCTGTTCCTGCACTCAAGCGGGGTGATGTAATTGTTCGTGTCGATCCGCGTTATTTCCGTCCAGCAGAGGTTGAAACACTGTTGGGTGACCCCTCGAAAGCCAAAGAAAAACTTGGCTGGACTCCGGAGATCACGGTGCGGGAAATGTGTGCTGAAATGGTGGCAGATGATCTTAAGACTGCAATGCGTCATGCTTTGTTAAAGAAACATGGTTTAGAACTGCCTATCCCCGTAGAAAGGGGCGTCTGAAATCTTTGGGGCGGCCGTGAATGTTCTGAACAACGTTTTTTTGGGTGGATGCCTGTTGAAGTGCTCGCTTATCTCCGGCCCACGATCGTTTCCCAAATAGTGTTTCGGAAATCGACAAACAACCATCGCACTGTATTGACCGGGACACAGCAAGGGGTGTGACTGACCAGATTGTCAACGTGATGGTGGAGGATCACTTCCGACAGAGTTACGAGACTAGTCTGACAGTGTGGCCGCAGAAACCATCGAAATTATTTCAGAGGCGCTTCGCCATAACGTGCAGTGAAAGCAAGCATTTATAACTTTTGTTGGAGTAAATTCAGAGTCATGAAAAACATTTTAGTAACAGGCGGCGCGGGGTTTTTGGGGTCCCATTTATGCGATAGGTTGATCAAAGATGGGCACGACGTTCTGTGTGTTGACAACTTTTTTACAGGCAATAAAACTAACATTGCCCACTTAATGAACAATCCTTATTTTGAAGTGATGCGCCATGACGTCACCTTCCCGCTGTATGTTGAAGTGGACGAGATCTATAATCTAGCTTGTCCTGCCAGCCCCGTTCACTATCAGCATGACCCGGTGCAGACCACCAAGACCAGCGTGCATGGAGCCATCAACATGCTGGGGTTGGCGAAACGGGTCAACGCTAAGATATTCCAAGCATCCACGAGCGAAGTCTATGGCGACCCAGAAGTGCATCCGCAGCGTGAAGAGTACTGGGGGCGAGTCAATCCCATCGGCCCGCGCTCCTGCTACGATGAAGGCAAGCGATGTGCTGAAACCTTGTTTTTTGATTACCACCGACAACATGCTCTGGACATCAAGGTGGCCCGCATTTTCAACACCTATGGCCCCAGAATGCACCCCGGTGATGGCCGTGTGGTTAGCAATTTCATTGTCCAGGCACTGAAGGGAGAAAACATCACCCTTTATGGAGATGGTCAGCAGACCCGTTCGTTCTGTTATGTAGACGACCTTATCGATGGCTTCGTCAAGATGATGAGCAGCCGCGACGGTTTCACCGGCCCGGTCAATATGGGCAACCCGGGTGAATTTACCATGCAGGAACTGGCCGAGCTGGTCATTCAGATCGTTGGCGGTAAATCCAAGCTGAGCTTCCACCCGCTTCCTGTGGATGACCCAAAACAGCGGCAACCTGATATCAGCTTGGCACGAAAAGAGCTGGGCTGGGAGCCCAATGTTGCCCTGAAAGAGGGGCTGCAAGAGACCGTGAATTACTTTAAAAAAATTATTTGAGAGCCGATTCTGATGGCACAGAAGGGTATTCAATGAAGTCAGTCGAATTACATTGGGTCGTGGACTCACCCTCGCCCTATAACACACAATTGTTTGAACATATTACCCGGAACACTGATTGGAAGTTGTTAGTCCACTACAAAAACATGTCACTGGGGACACATCCTTGGAAATCTGAACTGACTAAAAGCCATCCAGCACGATCCATGCAACCCCGGTTCGGTATTGATTGGCAGTTAGTCCTTACCGCGCTGAAAGGTAGAAACGACCAAACCACAAAGTGGTTTGTAGTGGGCTCTTGGAATGATTTGAACTCCTGGCTTGTATTTGTAGTATTGATCCTGCGCCGCGGGAATCTGGCGCTCTGGACAGACACCCCCAACCAGGTCCGTAAAAGAAACTTCTTTAAAAAGAAACTGCGCGCAGTGTCATTAAAATGGCTATTGCGCCGGTGTACCTATGTTATGGGGACCGGTAAACCAGCGGTTGACGTACTTAAGGATATGGGGGCTCGCCCAGAGTCAGTGGTGAACTTCCCGTACTGGATCAATGTAGAAGCTCCGTTGGTTAGCATTGGGTCAGACGCCCCCGAACGACCTCTGATTTTTATGTCAACAGGGCTAATTCTGAACCACCGAAAAGGCCATGATATGGTCATTAGAGCTATAGCAGAACTATGTGATTCCGACCAACCCCGCTTCGAATACTGGATCGCTGGCACCGGCCCGGACGAGGCAGCGTTGCGAATACTCGCTAGTGAGTTAGGTGTTCTTGACCAAGTCCGCTTCTTAGGATGGGTTGAGCCAGACAGCCTGCCAGGCTTTTTGCAAAAGGCAGACGTTTTTATCCATCCTTCTCCTATTCTTGAGCCATACGGAGTCGCCGTCATTGAGGCTATGGCAGCACAACTTCCGATTCTAGCGTCTGACCTGACTTGCGCAGCTTTGGACAGAATCGTCGAAGGAGAAAGCGGGTTTATTCACACTGCGGGCGATTACCGGGCCCTAGCTCAACATATGGCAGTATTTCTGGCGGAGCCCGGACGCGCTGCCACTATGGGGCGAACCGCCTTGGACACAGCACAACAGTGGCCCATGAGCCGGGCCATCAGCATCCTGCAGGAGATGTTTTCAATTACTCGGATTCGGAACAAATCTTTATGAAGAATGCATGCATTTACGTCGCCGGCCACAGAGGCATGGTGGGCTCAGCTATCGTTCGGCGGCTGCAAGCCCTAGGCTACAATAATATAATTACCCGCACCCATGCAGAACTTGATTTAGTTGACTCTGCAGCAGTGCAGGCGTTTTTTAAGCAGGAAAGTATCGACCAAGTTTACCTCGCAGCAGCCAAAGTCGGTGGAATCCATGCCAACAATGTTTACCCGGCCGATTTCATCTACGACAACCTGATGATCGAGAGCAACGTTATCCGTGCCGCTCACGCACATGATGTGCAAAAGCTCCTGTTTTTGGGCTCGTCCTGCATTTACCCGAAGCTGGCCCCTCAGCCAATGAAAGAAGAGGCCCTGCTCACTGGTACACTGGAGCCGACCAATGAGCCATACGCTATCGCAAAGATTGCCGGGATCAAGCTATGCGAGAGCTACAACCGCCAGCATGGCCGTGACTATCGCAGCGTAATGCCCACGAACTTGTATGGCCCCAACGATAATTTCCATCCGGCGAACTCCCATGTAATTCCGGCGCTCATGCGTCGATTCCATGAGGCCGTTCAGCAGGATTCGGAAGAAGTGGTGATCTGGGGAAGCGGCAAGCCCATGCGTGAGTTTCTGCATGTAGATGATATGGCAGCAGCAAGTGTGCACGTTATGAACCTAGATATGCCAACTTACGAAGCCAACACGCAGCCGATGCTATCGCACATCAACGTGGGCACGGGTGTGGATTGCACCATTCGGGAACTCGCCGAAACTATGAGGAGTGTGGTTGGCTTCAACGGAAAGTTGGTGTTTGATGACAGTAGGCCTGATGGCGCCCCCCGTAAATTGATGGATGTGTTCCGCCTTAAATCGCTGGGCTGGCAGGCTGGCATTGCTCTGGAAGAGGGCTTGCAGCAAACTTACCGGTGGTTTATTGAGCACGAAAAGCAATTACGTAGTTAATATGTTCGATATTCGCTAAATGGCAATATATTTCGATGTATATTTCAATTCCTGTCATTGGGGCAATAGAATTGGAAACTTATAACGGAAGATCTTGAGCAAAGGTGTAGGTTAAGGCGTGTTTGAAATGCGGAAAATAGAATCCGGATGAAGGATGTTGAGCTGAATTTTGCGCGGGTAACTATATTTTGTTTGGTGATTGCGAACTTCGTGCTGTTGCTCAAAATTTAAAAAATTTAAGCAGGTGAAAAGATAATCAAATGACAGAAACTTTTGAGCTCAATTCCAGTTATAGTACTACTAGGCAGGTACTAAATGCTGATCCAAAATACATGGTTGAAGTAATTGAGTATTCTAACAAGCCGGAAGATAAGTTTGAAACGGTATTGTTTTTACCAGCCAATCAAGATCGGAAAGGGGTTGGCGGATTACGCAGCCAAGGATACTTCAAAATTTCTGAAAATATTTTTCAAAGTCGGCGATATGATAAAAGATCAGAGCAAAGCAAACCTGAAAAACCTTTAATCACCATCATCACTGTGGTTTTTAACGGAGAACTATTCCTTGAGGAAACTATTCAGAGCGTACTCAATCAAACCTACGAAAATGTTGAATACATTATTATCGACGGTGGCTCTACGGATGGCACACTTGACATAATACGGAAATACGAACACGCCATCGACTACTGGGTTTCTGAAAGTGACAAAGGCATGTATGACGCTCTCAATAAGGGCTTAGCTTTAGCTCAAGGGGATATCCTTAATTTTATAAATTCAGATGATTATTTTTATGATTGCGAAGTGCTAGCCTCGATGTCGGAGTATTTTTTGAAAAATGGGGCTCAATGTGCTTATGGGAAGAGCGAATATGTCAACCTTCATGGAGGCAAGATTTTTGAAAAGAAACCGTTAAGTTATAAAAAAAGATATCTGAAAACGCTGGGATTATTTTTTTCGCAACCAACTTTTTTTTGGACAAAAAAATTAATGAAAAGGAATGGGCTGATTGATCTGAAGTATCAAGTTTCAGCAGATTATGATTTTATAGCTAATATGATGGTTGATTCAAATAAAGTAATTAGAAGTAGAAGAATAATTTCATGCTTTAGAGTTTTTGGAGAGTCATTTGGTGATAAAAATTCGAAACTAGCCGCAAAGGAATTTTCCTTAATAAATAAAAAATACGAATTTCCATTTTCAAAACTTATTAGTTTATACGACAGGCTGGTCCAGAAAGTTTACCAATATTTCGGATAGGTTTATAGATTTGGTTACTTTTTACTGATGCTGGGTGCTTCATAAATATATATTATATGATTAAGTGATAATAATTTTTAATTTTAGAGTTACTGAATTAAAAGTTTTCTGGTGTGATAAGCAAAGCAGAGAAGTTTCGCAAGGCTATAAGTGCAGGAGCGATTCCGTGTAGTTCTGCTTTGATTTATACATAGGTAATGCAAAGAAAACACCTGTAAACGATAAAATTATTTATCTCTTATGCCGATTTTCGGGAAGTTTTAAATAGTTTGGTTTCCAAATTTCATCTATTAATAATAAAAAGTTAAACCACTTGTGAAGAAGATTTTATATTTTAGCCTTCGCGCTTTTTTAATAAGTTTAGAGCCTTTAAAGCTGACAATAGTGGTTTTGTACTTAACTTAGAAAATTTCGATATCCACAGACATGCTCACTTTGGAAAATAATGAAAGGGACAGTGAATCAAATTGATACGTACTAAGGTACTTAAGTCATATATTTTATTGCTCTTCTTTGGGATCGTTCCTTCTCTTACTATTGGTTTTCTTGATGCATCGTCAATGGCTTTAGGCTTGGTTACAGTTTTGTTTTTGGTTTTAGTTTTTTATATAAATAAGTTGTTTTTTTTCAAAAATATTTCTTTGTTTCTTTTTTTGTTTTTATTTATAGTTTTGATTCACTCGGCATTGTTACATGTGCAGCTTGTATTCTTTGATGTTAAGTCGTATTTGAGTTTTTTTCTTTTATTTTTTGTTTTATCTATGGCGTTCTTTGTTTCAAAACTTATTATGTTTGATGATTTTGATGTGTATAAGAGCGCTGCCTATGTTTTCTGGACGCTCTCTTTTTTCGCTATTTTGGCGCTTTTGACTAACTTTAAGATAGGAGGGTTTTTTAACGGATATAATAGCAGGTCAATATTTCCTTTTGGAGAGCCTAGTCATTTTGCGTTATTCTTTGGACCGTTCATTGTTTTATTTATTTTTCAGCTATCTACATTTTTTGGAAAATTGTTATTAGTTTTTAGTGTTATTTTTCTCTCTTTGCTCATGGAGTCAGCAACGCTTTTGATATACGGATTCCTAGCTCTTCTATTGTTTTTAAGAATCAGTGTTGTCGGCGTTCTGTTAGTGGTTCCTGGATTAATATTTGGTGTATACATTATTTTAAGTGACCCATACTTTTCATCTAGATTTATCTTATCGTTGAGCTCCGATAATTTAACGGCACTTGTTTATTTGCAGGGTTTAACTGAAGCATACAATGCTCTGATGAGTACCAGTGGCTTGGGATTAGGCTTTCAAATGTTGGGCACGCAACCTCCATCTGAGGTTGCCTTAAACATTCAGGCTATTATGGGTCAAGGTCCTAATGGCAGTGGCTTGAATCGTAAGGATGGTGGCTTTGTTGCGGCGAAATTAGTCGCAGAGTTTGGAGTTTTGGGTCTAATCCTCTTAGTTGTCTATCTGAAGTTGTTCGTAAACGTTTTCATAAAATTGCGTAAATTAGTTAGACTCTCTCACGGTGTTTCTCCTGCCTATGTTTTTGGATTGGTCCTTATATATGTCACGTTTGTAGAACTATTTGTTCGTGGTGTGGGATATTTTTCGCCTAGCTTGTTTTTGTTTTTTGTTGCGTTGTTTATTTATAGTTTTAATAAAAGAAGAGTGGGCTATTTTGCATATAACCGTCGTTAGTTTTTCATTTTCTCGTGGTGGCGCTGGCATGGCGGCAAATAATTTCAAAAAATTACTGTGCGATGATGCTTTGAATTATGAAGTTAGTGCTATTTCTCAGGGTAATGCAAGCAAATTTCATTTCATTAAAAGATTAATTTCACACCTACTAGTTAAGCTTCAATTTGATAGCAATCCAATTAAACATTCTTTGAATTTATTTTCTTATGTTCCCTTAGTTCGTGCCTTTAAGGCCTTTCCGGAAACTGTTTATCATTTGCACTGGGTAAATAACGATACTCTTAGCATTTTTGATTTTCACCGAATCCCTTCGGGTTCAATTATCACACTACATGATGAATGGCTTTATTGTGGCTCGGAGCATTGCTATAAAGTCATGGATGATACTGATGATTTTGCTCGAGGATACAATTTTTTAAAAAGTGATGTTTATGGCTTGCATTGGAATTATCTGATTTGGATTATTAAAAAATCTAAACTTTCTCATCGATCTGATCTGATCTATACAGTGCCGTCAAAATGGATGTTGCAAAGAGCGAGAAGTAGCCAGATATTGCAATATTCCGATGTTCGTTATTTGCCGAATCCGATTGATACTAAAGTATTTCGGCCGATGCCGGTAACTGATATTGATGTGTTGAGAAGTAGAAATTCTATCCGGTCATCTGATTTTATGATTTGCTTTGGTGCGATTGGTGGGAAAAAAAATTGTCTTAAAGGTGCTTCGTTGTTAGCTGAGTCATTGAGGATTTTAAGAAAGCGCCTGAATAAAGAACTTTGTGATAACGTAAAGTTGGTTGATTTCGGCGGATCTGTCTCTGTAGGATTTCTACATGGATTTCGGAATATTTCTTTAGGACATATTCACGATCCGCGCCAATTAGGGCTGCTTTATTCTGCGGCGGATTGCGTGGTAGTGCCATCTATGGTTGAGTCGTTTGGTCAAGTAGCAGCAGAGGCACTTTCTTGTGGTACACCCGTAGTTTGTTTTAATACATCCGGATTAAAAGATATGGTTCACCATAAAAGGACCGGACTGGTGGCAGATGCCTTCGATCCAGAATCACTTGCCGATCGCCTATTAGAGGTAATTGAAATGTCTGAAGAAGAGAGAAAAGCGATGGGTAAGGCTGGAAGGGACCATGTTATAGCTGAGTTTTCTCCTCAGGTGGTCGCCAAGGAGTATTTTAAGATTCTGGGTGATGCAGCGGTTATTAAGTACTCAACTGATACAAAAAAATAACGTGTTCTACATTTTTTAGTGTTAGTAGTTTTGGTTCGCTTTTTATATCTCGGATAGCCGACGGCGTCGATAATAAGGTTGCTTACCGGGGTTTGGGAAAAATATTAAATGTTTATTTTTTGAAAGAAGGAATAGTAATGCTCCTCCCCGTCATTATGGCCGGTGGTACAGGCTCCCGCTTGTGGCCCTTGTCTCGCCAGCTTAATCCCAAGCAGTTACTCAAGCTTTGTGGTGACTCTACGCTGTTACAGCAAACCCTGTCTCGTCTCGTGGGTCTGGAAGCGGCTGCACCAGTGATCATCTGCAATGAAGACCACCGGTTCATGGTGGCTGAACAGTTGCGGCAGTTGGGTGTGTCTAATGCGAGCATTATACTGGAACCCTATGGCCGCAATACAGCCCCAGCGGTTGCTCTGGCAGCCTTGCATACCACTGTCAATGATGAGGATCCTGTTTTGCTCGTTTTGGCGGCAGATCATTTTATTTCGGATCAGCGGGTGTTTCAGCAAGCGGTCATGGCGGGTGAACTCTTGGCATCTGAGGGTCAGCTAGTGACTTTTGGCATCGTGCCCACTCATGCGGAAACAGGCTATGGCTATATTCAGCGAGGTGCGGCCCTGCCCGATCAGGGCTATGCGGTGGCGCGTTTTGTTGAAAAACCTGACGCGTCTGCGGCCAAGTCTTATCTGGAGTCTGGAAACTATTACTGGAATAGCGGCATGTTCATGTTCAAGGCCAGTGCTTATCTGGAGGCCTTAAGTGAGTTCCGTCCGGACATTCTGGAAGCCTGCACCCGAGCGATTGAAGCTGGTTCGCTTGATATGAATTTTGTGAGGGTAAACGCTGATGCGTTTTATAATTGCCCGGCGGATTCCATTGACTACGCAGTAATGGAAAAAGCCCGCGATTCAGCAGTCATTCCATTGGATGCCGGCTGGAGTGATATTGGCTCTTGGTCGGCCTTGTGGGAGATTGGCCATAAAGATGATCTGGGCAATGTCTGCAAGGGTGATGTACTGGCACTGAATACCCATAATAGCCTGATCCACGCGGAGCATAAATTGGTTGCGACACTGGGTGTGGATGATTTGGTGGTGGTAGAAACCAAGGATGCGGTACTGGTGGCACACAAGGATCGGGTGCAGGATGTGAAGAAGATAGTGGAGGCCCTTAAAAACGACGGTCGGCATGAGCATATGAACCACCGCGAGGTTTACCGGCCCTGGGGTATTTTCGATTCAATTGATAACGGTGATCGTTATCAGGTTAAGCGTATCACGGTTAAACCAGGAGCAAAGCTGTCTGTTCAGTTACATCATCATCGTGCTGAACATTGGATCGTTGTCAGTGGCACTGCGATGGTAACGGTTGGCGAGGATCAATTTCTGGTTACCGAGAATCAGTCCACATACATCCCGATAGGGCAGGTGCACTGCCTGGAGAATCCGGGTGTGATTCCGTTGGAACTGATTGAGGTTCAGTCAGGTTCCTATCTTGGGGAAGACGACATCGTGAGGCTCAAGGACCAGTATGGCCGCGCCTAGTTCGGAAACACTCAAGGTCTCGATTATTACGGTGTGTTTTAACAGTGACAGCACCATCCGTGACACCCTGGATTCCGTGCGGTCACAAAGCTTTTCAAATTTAGAGCATATAATTGTCGATGGTGGTTCGTCTGACCGTACCATGGATATTATTGCGGAATATCGGGACTGGCTGGGGCCTGTTGTCAGTGAACCAGACCAAGGGCTTTACGATGCCATGAACAAGGGCATTGGTATGGCCAGCGGCGATATCATAGGTATCCTGAATTCTGACGATTTTTATGAAAGTGATGATGTGATCGAAGTGGTGGCAGCAGCTTTTCTCGGTGATCCCAATCTGGACATGCTTTTTGGAGATGTGGTGTTCGTTAATCCCACTGATCTTGAAACGGTCACCCGGTTTTACCGTGCCGGACATTTCCGGCCCTGGAAGTTACGGTTTGGTTGGATGCCGCCTCACCCCGCCACTTTTGTAACCAAAGCTGTTTATGAGAAGCATGGTAAATACCGGCTGGATATGAAAATCTCGGCTGATTACGAGATGTTTGTACGTTGGCTTAGCAAGGCGAAACTCAAGTATCGCTGGGTAGACCGCGTGATTGTAAGGATGCGGGCAGGCGGTGTGAGCACTGGTGGTTTGAAAAGCAGTTTGATTCTCAATAAGGAAATTGTCCGTGCCTGCAAGGAGAACGGTTTGTATACCAATTTGATGCTCGTGCTCACCAAGATTCCCTTCAAGTGTTTAGAACTCTTGAGGCGCCCCAGACGCGTCGAAGATCAGGGCGTATAACTTGTGAACATTGTGTTAACTGGCGCGACCGGTTTTTTAGGTACCCGCGTTGCTGATCAGATTGATCGGCAAGGTGATTTAAATCTGACCCGTATTGTAAGGAGGGCGGAACCCGCAGTCGGTGAGCGTGAGGTTGTTATTGATAGCCTGGATGCCTGTACTGATTGGTCTACAGCCCTGAAGAATCAAGAAGTCGTTATTCATGCAGCAGCCCGCGCCCATATCATGAGAGAAGAGGTGGCAGATCCGCTGGCGGAGTACCGTAATGTAAATGTAGACGGCACCCTTAATCTCGCCCGTCACGCATTGGAAGCTGGCGTTAAACGCTTTGTTTTTGTCAGTTCTATAAAGGTGAATGGAGAGCAAACAGCGCTTGGCAGATGTTTTACATCTGAAGACTCTCCCGCACCGGAAGACCCTTACGGCATTTCTAAATGGGAAGCCGAACAGGGATTGCGTGATATCGCTGCTGAAACTGGAATGGAAGTTGTTATTATTCGCCCGCCGTTGGTCTATGGGCCTGGAGTGAAAGGTAACTTCGCCAGTATGATTAACTTAGTTGCGAGGGGCTTGCCTCTGCCGCTGGGTGCGGTCTACAACAAACGCTCACTGGTTGCTCTGGACAACCTCGTGGATTTAATCATCACCTGCATAGCCCATCCCGGCGCAGCCAATCAGACATTCCTTGTCAGCGATGGCGAGGATCTGTCTACAACGCAATTGCTTGAAGGAGTCGCTGACGCCATGGGCAAGCCATCGAGGCTAATACCCGTGCCGGCTAGCATACTGCAGTTTGGTGCGACACTCCTTGGCAAAAAAGCTGTGGCTCAGCGTTTATTAGGATCTCTTCAGGTTGATATCAGCCACACCCAGAAGTGTTTAAACTGGACGCCACCCTTAACGGTGAAGCAGGGCCTTCAGCGTTGTTTCCCAAATCACCAGGATTGATTTTGTGATTCGCTTATTGGATTTTATATTCTCGTTGGTCGGTTTGGTGCTCGGTTTCCCGGTGTTGCTTGCTCTTTACGTTATCGGGCTGTTTGACACGGGCTCGCCAGTTTTCAAACAGCAGCGGGTCGGGCGGCTTAAAACGCCGTTCACCTTGGTGAAGTTCCGTACTATGCCGGTAGATACCGCTTCCGTTGCCAGCCACCTGGCAAGCAGCGCATCCATCACCAAATTCGGCCACTTTTTACGTCGCACCAAGCTGGACGAACTGCCACAACTGTGGAACGTTCTTAAGGGTGAAATGAGTCTGGTTGGCCCACGCCCCTGTTTGTTTAGTCAGGAAGAGCTGATTGCGGAGCGTGAACAGCGTGGTGTGCTAAAGGCCCGTCCGGGTATTACCGGTTTGGCGCAGGTTAATGATATTGATATGTCCACACCCAAGCTGTTGGCGGAGACGGATGCAAAGATGCTGGCTAGCCTGAGCATCTCGGCTTACTTTAAATACATCTTTATGACAGTTTCCGGTAAGGGTTCAGGCGATAGAGTACCTGGCAAGGATTGATTTTTCAGCCCCTCTCCCGCCAGGGGAGAGGGGCTTACTGATTTTTAGGGATTGAGAACATGTTTAAGAGCTTTCTGGGGTTGCCTCGCCTGCAAAAGCGTCTCGTTTCTGTTTCGGTAGATGCAGTAGCCCTTTCCTTCGCTCTATGGGCATCGTTTGCGTTGCGCCTGGAGCAGAGCCTTTGGTTGCCCAATAAGGGTCAGCTTTTAGTTACAGCGCTTACCGTCGTTTTTACTCTCGGCGTTTTTGTTCGCCTCGGCCTGTACCGCGCAGTTGTGCGCTACATGAGCGACAGGGCCTTCCTGACCATCATCATGGGCGTCGGCGCTTCTGCTCTGTTACTGATCATTCTTGGCTATAGCCTTCAGGTTCAGGTCCCTCGCTCCGTTCCTGTGATCTATGCGGCACTGGCGTTCATTTTCGTAGGCGGCAGCCGAATGAGTGTGCGCATGCTGGTGCATCACACCTCCAACCGGGGCAAAGAGTGGGTGGCAATTGTGGGCGCGGGTGAAACCGGCGCCCAATTGGCCAAGGCGTTGCAGCAGGGTACGGAATACCATCCTGTGGTGTTTATTGGTTTGCTGGACGCTAACCACAAAGCCCTTATTGCCGGAGTTCCGGTAGTTGCGCTGAGCAATCTTGAGGAGGCCGTGCGTGTTCATGGGGTAAAGCGTTTGCTGCTGGCGCTGGATGCCGAGAAGCAAATCGATCGACGGCAGCTTCTTAAGCGGCTGGAAGCACTGAAGCTGCCGGTGCAGACGGTTCCCTCCATGTCGGAACTGGTTGCAGGGCAGGCCCGCATTAACGACATCCGTGATCTGGAAATTGAAGACTTGTTAGGTCGGGATCCGGTGCGGCCGGATAATGCCCAGGTTGCAGCCAGTCTTTACAAAAAGGTGGTGATGGTAACGGGTGCCGGTGGATCCATCGGTTCCGAGCTTTGCCGACAGATCATTCATCACCGCCCCCGGGTTCTGGTTCTGTTTGAGCAATCCGAGTTTTCCCTGTACGCCATTGAGCGGGAGCTT
>TARA_R110002074_G_scaffold46625_1_pt1 | contig 25022 bp, 23 predicted proteins | sample TARA_R110002074 | Tara Oceans TARA_R110002074 (sample SAMEA4397215) | marine metagenome | biome: Polar Biome; feature: [MIX] marine epipelagic wind mixed layer (ENVO:01000061); material: water (ENVO:00002006), including particulate matter (ENVO:01000060) such as... | depth 10-100 m | reverse complement strand
TCTATGTTATCTAAAACAGCTAAATCTCCAAGACCAGATACCTCTCCATGTGCTATAGCTAAATCTGATTTAAAAGCAGCCATATCTGAATTATCTAATAATGTAACTATATCAGCATCAACATCTAATTGTGATGTAGTAATTGTGTCAGCAGGTATAGCGCCTGCTAAAGTCTCTGGGTTAACTGTTATAGTAACAGCTCCAGTACCAGTATTTTTAGTAAGACCAGTTCCACCTACTTCTATAGATGCAACTTTAGCAACAGTATCATCAATAGGTATATCAGCACATCCTTCCCTATAAATTCTATTATCATCTATACTTAATTCACCTGCACCAACTCTTGCTATCTTAGTATCACCAATGCCTAATGTTTTAGCAGTATCTTTACCTACTATTATATTATCATTAATATATATATCTTTTAACGTACTCTTGCTGTTTTTTAAAGAAAGATTTGTTTTCCCGTCTGCTTTCCAAAAACTTAATAAACCTTGCTTAATTTGCCTTTTACAGTCGTCTGTTAATGCATTATAAGGGATAGTACCTTGCTTAGATATTCCACTATGCTCAGTTTTTTGCATATACTGACGAACCCAACCGTCTTCAGTTTTACCTTCTATATAATATGCAGAATCTTCAGGATTACGAGATAACCCATGGCTTCTATTTTGTACAATTCTTATATCGCCAGGTTTACCGTCTCTAGTATGTATTTCAGATTTATAATGTGGAGTGTTAACAGATTCAATTAAATTGTTTACTTCGTCATATAAATCCTTAACAACTCTATCTACATTTTTATCACCTGTTAATCTAGCAGATTTTTTAATACTAGGTTTTTTTTGCCTCATATTTAAGCATTACCTCTTTCTCTATATATTATGGAAAAAGAATCTACTTCGGTATCATAATCTTTAGGATTTGCTTCATTGCTATTTGACATAATTTTAATTTTTAAAGACTTTACCTTTTTATAATCTTTAGGTATTTTGTAGTATAAACTATTCTCTTCATAAACTATATCTGAAAAATTAGGGACAATCCACTGCTCATTATTATTAATCATATATTGAAACAATGGAGCAGTATTAGAATATATAATTTTAATTTTTGACAAAAGTTTATTTGTTGTTTGATTTTCAAAAGAAAAATTCTTACTTATAAAAGTAAATTGTTGAGATTCTGAAGATGCAAATAGTTCCTTTAAGCCTGAGTCTCCTGGTAAAACAATATAGTCAGTATCTAATATAATTTCAGTATTATCAGGAAAAGGATTTAATCCATCGTTATATTCACTAGTATTCCACCCTAAATCAGTCTCTAAATTACCATAAGAATCATTTTTAAGTAACAAGTAAGACACAAGTTGATTTGAATCATTTGTTATTGAATAGCACCAAATAACAGACAATCTATGATAGTTAGTAGGAGAAGTAGAATCAACAATTAAAATGTCTGGATAATAAGTATAATTATTTCCTGTATCAGGGTCTAAAATTGTATATGATTTATTTTTAAATTCATTACCTTTAATAACTATATAAGTTGAATTTTGAGCAATAGCTATATCTTGAACATTTATACCACCATCTCTATTTAAATCTCCAATAGATATGTCTTCAAACGTATCAGTATCAAACCAAGTTGTTACTTGCTCTTCACTTAAAGGCCATGTACCTCCATTAAGGGTAAAAAATTCGTGATAAAACTTTGCCCAAAACTTCATAACAGAATCTTCGTCTTCTTCACTTATAATACCTAAATCTCTAAGAGACAACCATTGAAGTGTTTCAAAATAAGGGTCTTCTTTTTTTATTTCAAAACGATAGATATTCTCATCTACTACATAAGTTACTACTTCTGGCTTTCCTAAATGATAAGGGCTTAACTTAGTTTTAATGTCACTCCAACTATCAGGAAGTTTGTCTAAAGTATTATCTTCTTTAATTATAACAGTATCTCCTGCAGAAAGATTATGAGGAAGTTCACAAACTACTTCTATATATTCTCCACTGTTAAAATCACTAAATCCACTACTAAAATCAGCACCTTCTAAAGGTTTTTCAGTATTTCTAAGTTCAGGTACTTCCCATGTTCCGCCTGAATATACATTGTCATAATAATTTAAAGGGTTATTGCTTCCAAATAATACACGAATTTTATAATCATTAACTTCAAAACTTTTATCAGTTATTTGAAATTCATTAGAATATTGTGAATTATTACCAAATCCTTGTATTTTAAAAGTAGTAGGGAACATATCATTTGGCCTATTAAATAAATTAGGTAAATTATGTGGCTCTTCACTTAAAAAATCTACATACCATTGACTTCCGTCCCAACCACTTACAGCTGAAATTATTTTACCATTATAACCTATTTCATAACGCTCTTCATTATCATTATCTTTATTTCTAAACTTCATATCTACAATTTTACCTTGAACATTTGCATTTTGTCCAAAATCTAAATCTAATTCATCTATAATATTAGCTCTTCCACCTAAAGGATTATCTCCATATGTAAAGAATTTTTCAGTTTCAGGAGTAATTGCACTTAAATCTAAAACAGCATCTTTTCTAGTTAACATTGAAGAATAAAGCTCTCCTTTAGCTCCATTAAATACACCTTTATATTTAGATGTAAGTTGTAAATCCCATCTATTTTTATCTATATTGTAAGTAAAGAAATAATAAGAAGGAGTATGTTCCATCTGTATTTTTCCATCTGTAATTATATTTGCATAGTTAGGGTAGTCATTTTTCTGTAAAATAAATAAATTATTACCTAACATTAATTCATCAGAATAATTTGTTAAGAGGCCATTTATATTATCACTTGAAAAAAATAATTTTAAATCTACAATATAGTTTTTAGTTTCTAAATTATAACCTGTACCATAAGGAAGAACTATAGTTTGACCACCAGAAATAAATTCATAATCTTCTTTAGAATCTATCTCTACATTTTGAAACTGTTCTTTCCACATACCTAAATGCCATATATAAGTATATGGACTTTCACCTATACTAAAGTTAATGTCAGAACCAGGTATATCATACCATCTTTCAGGGGAAGGGTCTAAATCTGAATAAAGTGAATATTTAGATGCCTTTATAGCTCTTAAAAGCCAATTATAGTTAGAGTCTCCAGATATTTTAAAGAATATACAAAAACACCTTTTATCTGATTCAAATTTAATATGAGTAGGATATTGTTTATCCCTATTCCTCCAAGATATTTTTAATCCTTGTTTATGAGAAGTAACTATTGGTATCCCTATATTATTAACTTCTTTTCCATCATATAGATATATATTATTTTCATCAGCAAAACATATTCCATACTCAGTTCTTTCAAAACTTGTACTATTTAAACATCCAGTACCTTCAAATGTATCTTCTATGTATAGTCCAGAAGGATTTATTATATACATATTATTGAAATCCCAAACTACAATTCTTCCATTAAAAGATGTTATAGCTTTAGGTGTACTTGGTATAGATACAAAATCTCTACTCCAATCAAATATATTAAATTTATCTGGTTTAGACCTAAATATTAAATTAGTAGCATCTTCAAATGAAGGATGTTTACAATCAGCAACGTATAAATAAGAATGTAATTGTGTAGATAAAGTATAATTTGGTTGATAAATCTTTATTGGCTCTGGCATACCTGTATAAGCTTCAAAAGATGGCCCTTCAATACCATTGTCTACAATAGTTATATTAGCAACTTCTCCTAAAGTATTGTCTGTAGCATCTCCATTGTATAAAGTTACAGCTTCATTTGATACACTCCAATTTACACCTAAAGGAATAGTGTCTACTAAAGTATAGGATTGTTCTATAGTATAAACATCATCTCCTACAATAGTGCCTTCATTAACTGCATTTCTAGACCTCCATAATCTTACATGAGTTATTCTTCTTGACATTATTTCTGGTTTATGTAAATTAATAGTAACAGCTAATGCGGATGCTCTATTAGCATCTTCTTGGTTCCATCCAGTATGATTAGATGTTTCTGGTCTTCCAGTGTCAACATCACTATTATCTGTAGAGGTATGGTCTGCAATACAAGTATAATATTCGCCACTACGTAAAACATAATCATATTCTTTGTAAGCTACTGAATTAGACCATGTGCCTTTATTGTTATGTCTAACATTTATATCTGTAATGTTTACTTGAGTATAATGAGTGCATAATGGAGAATCTTGATAACCATCATATACTAAATTTATTTTATATCTATATAATTCTTTACCTTCATCTTCATTAAAAATAAAAGGAGCTATGTTAGAACCGTCAAATCTATGAGATTTTACTCTAAAAGAAATAGCTTTTGAATCTAAAGCATATTGTTTTACATCTTTATCATTATCATTGTTTGGAGTTTGATTTAAAGACAATAAACTTATATTATCTTTTGGAAATACTAAATGAGGATTAGCAGGAAGATTTAATTGATTTTGATGAAGAACATGACTGTTATCACCGTTAAAATCTTCTCCTTTTACTAATAAAAAATTAAACTTAGAAACATTAAAAGGTCCAGCAGTAGACATAAAAGAAATATGGTCTCCTTCAGTAAGTGTAGGAGCGAATGAATTAGTAACCTGACCAGAATAACCTGGAGTAAACATATTTAAAGTTGTTCTACCATCAAAAACACTAATTCCTGTTCTATATATATCAAATACAGCATCTTCAGTATAAAAAATATCACCTGAAAGATTCTTATTCCAAAGATGACTTGTCTCTATACCTATTTCTTCTGTTATAGAAAAAAAGTAATTTTCTAAATGAGGATAAATAACTGCTAACTGCTCTTCAACATCTACAAATAATTCAGGATATTCACCGTATTTATGCATGCTTAAGTCTGTAACAGGAATATACATTTGTACAATTTGATTTGGTTTAGCATTTCCATCATCTATACTAGAACCCATTGCTTTATATGCAACTGGAATTGATATGCTTTCTCTAAAATCTTTATCTATATTTTCATCTTCTTCATCTAAAACAAATATACCTACTTTATGATTTTCTGCAGGACTATTATCTGATGTATTATACATAAGAAATAATGTGTTAGTAAATTTATCATCTTGAGAAGGGTCGTGACAAGAAATCATTAATCTGTTGTTATAATGTTTTACACAAATAATTTCTAAATTTTGATTAAATCCGTAAAGTTCTTTTATATGTATTCTTGCCCCATCATCAGGATTAAATTTTGCTTCAGGAACATGGCTAGAAGATATATTTATAAGTTGAGTTTTCATTAGACCAGTTTCAAAACATTTACCATTATAATACCAATTTAAATCTTCATCACCATATAATAATTTAGTAAACCATTCTGCTCCTGCTCCTGGCCAAATACCAAATTTATCCATAAATGTAGCAACAAGCCCTCCAAATATAAAGTTAAATAAAAAAGTAAGCACATTATATAAAACAACAAATATTTCTGCAAACATGTTGTCTCCACCTTCATTTTCACTACCATTTCCAGAATCATCAGCAGCTCTTAATCTGTGGTAACTATGCCAATTATATCCGCCTGCAACTCTATATGATAAAGCAGAATATATATTTATCATCTGCTCATCACAAGTAGTCATAACTGCTACCCAATCTTCTTCATCACTAGCATCAAAATTAGGATTTTCTTTGTCTGTCATAGGAGATTGTATTAAACCATGTCTAACAGGCTTAAATCCTGGGTCTCCATCAACAGCATATATTCCTGAATAATAATGATTCCCTCTCTCACTAGTTCTTGAGCCATACTCTTCAGAACCTCTAAGCCAATCACCTGTTTTTAAAGTTTCCCAAGGCATGTCAGAGTTATAAAAATATGATTCTCTTTTTCTTTCAGTAAGATTCTTGTTACCAAAATTTATCTTTGCTCTTCCTTTACTAATTTTATCATAATTTAAACTTTTATTAGTAAGTATTAAAGCTCCACTATTAGATGGAATGTCAGTTAATTTAACACAATATAAAAAATTTTCATCTCTAGCAAAATTATCTCCACTAGGTTTCCAATATTGCACCCATAAAAATTTTTCAGTTTCTAGTACTGACCCTGGAACTGCTCCAGCAGGAGGTGAGTTTCCATCTTCAAACTCAAATAAATAAGTTTTTTGTAAACTTGCACTTCCTTTTTCTGTATTTGAACCTGCTCCCCTAGTCTTCCCTGGTGATTCTCCTATTTCAAATTTTTGAAGTTGAGCTGATGCATTAGTAGCTTCTGACTCTGAATGTGATAAAGATAATATCCATACTTTAAAAGGGTTACTTGATGTTGGACTAACATTTGGTGGATTACCTTCAATAGTAACTCCATCAGCATAAGACTTTACTTCGGCTTGACATATATCACAAGCAGCTCCTGATAAGCTATCTTTTCCTTCTTGAGATGCACCTAAATGAATTTTTAAATTATTTGAAGATAAATCAAATGAGTTATTAGAATCATTCCATTCACCAAAGTAATCTACATAGTATATATCTTTATGGTCATATCTTATACCTATTGCAGAAGTATAAGCAGTGTCCTCTGCTCCAGGGAAGTTAATAAATCTATCTATAGAAAAAGAAGAGTTAAGTAATCTTTTATCATAAAGTGAAGAATTTTCATATATCCAATTAGACAAAATTTCAGAATCTTTACCAAATGGTATATTTTTTGTTTTATATAAAATTTTAGGAAATAGACTTTTGCCATGCCCTATATAAACTTTATCATTTTTAATTTCCATTGCTGAAGCTGTACCAGCCACACCTGAAGCGTTTATTGGGGTTTTTAACTCTTTCCCTCCATACAAATCATTAATAACTTTAACATCACCTGATTCAGCATCTGCATAAACTAAATCAAAAACATTATTTTCAGACTCTAAAACTTTAGATACATTAGAATCTACTTCTATAGAGCTAAGTAAAGATGCTTCTTTTTTAGAACCTTTTAATACACCATCTTTGTCAGAAGAATCTATATTTAAGGAAAAAGACGCGCTATCATCTTTTATATCGCTAGATGAAAAACTAGATATAATGCCTGAAAAAAACGCTTTTATTTCTTTTATTTTATTTGCCATAATTAATTTTGCCCACCCATACCCGACCTTAAAAGGTCACTACCGTTATCCTCACAGGGATTATTTTAATACACCTTTAAGAACTGATTCAACTGACTCCCAGATTGATTCGAAAATCTTTCTTTCAGTTTTTTCATTTAGAAAAGGAATGTTAATATCCTTATTCCATTTAGCGATTACTTTTTCTTTTGTTTCGTCGTTGAAAATGTAATCTATAACCATCTCTTTGAAATCCATATACTTCATCTCCTAGTTTATCAAGCCACCATTTATAGGGCTTTTTTGTTTTAGTTATCGTATGCTTTAACGCCATCTTCAGAAAATTCCATAGTTACCCATCCAGTACGAGCTACACCATAAAAACTGTATCTTGCATATTCTGCATATTTAAGAAAAGAACCACCACGACAATACCACTTACGTCTTAATCTTTCTTCTCCTCCTTCTATTTTTAAACTATCAACAGGCTTTGCATATAGTTGATGATTATGTCCTAATATAAAAACATCTCCATCAGTATAAATAGAAGCCATTTTATCAAGCTCTAAATCTCCGTTTTTACCACCACCTTTTCCATGACCCGATACCAAGTTCCACTTTACATCATTTATGGCTATTTGGGTATATCCTGGCATTTTAAAGTATGGTACACCGAGACTATCGGCCATAACTTTTGATATGTCTACTCCAAGTAAGTTAATTGAGCGAATCATATCATGATTACCACCTCTTATAAAAACAAGCTTATCAGCTATCTTTTCTATTCTTTTCATAAAAGAAATATGCTGGTCATCAGGTTCCATATCCTGACCTCTTTGACTTATTTTATAATTAGGTGGAATTAACTCTATGTTATCACCGTTCATAAACCATCTAGCATTTGGGTCTGAATCTACTTCATCAATAAAGTCGTTAAACTTTTCATAATGATGTTCGCAAGCCCCATGATGTACGTCTGTAGCACAATGTAGCTTTATAGGTTTATCATAAGATAATTGCAGGACTTGACCTGGTTCTATATCTTCTGGTACTTGAGGTTGATTAAGATGAACAGTAAACCATTTTTTACATTCTTTGCAAGAAAACTCTCTTACTTTAACGCCACTATTACGTATCCTACTACCTCTACTACTTATTTTTTTGGAATTACAATGTGGACAAATCATTATTTGCCCTCTTTTTTCTCAGCTTCCATTGACTCGAGCATTTCAATAGCTCCCTGTAACTTAAGAAAACCTTCTCTTAATTGCTCTTGTTGTCCTTTAAGTGCTTGTATTTTTTCAGCACTAGTTAGTATTTTATTTGTTTCTTTTTTAGCTTTAGTCATTTAAGACCTCCCTGTGTTTTTTTTGTTTAGTTGAACGCTGGTGATGCATTAGCTACTAATTGCCCTGTTACATACCAGTTTGTTCCATTTGAAATTAATTCAATCCAAGTTCCTTCATAAGGAGCAGTAAAGACTACTGCTGTACTTGCAGTTGATGCTGCTGCTGCTGTAGTATCAGAATCATATACATTACCATCTCCACCATCTAAATGAACTACACCACCTACCATAGTATTACTTCCATCACAATTTATTGTAAGGTTATTAGTAAAATCTGCTACCATTATTTTAAATCTTTGTCCTGATGTTGTAACTACTGGTAAGTTATAAATTACATGACCTGATGCTAAGTTAGCAAACTGATAACTAGAAGAAGTTAACTCTAAGTTAATAGTTTCATTACTTGCTACAATTGGAGCTTGTAAAACACCTTTTCCAAAAGTAGCAGTACTTGCTCCTGAATCAATATCTAAAATTTCTCCAGCAGCTCCATTAAATTTAACATCACATTTGTCTTCACCTGAAACACCAAATATAGCATTACCTGCTTTTACATTTAATATATCAGAACCTACACCACTACCATTTAGTATTAATTTATTACTTGATTGTTGCCATTGCATATAAGCTGCAGTAGCATTACCATAAAATTTAACTTCATTACCATCTGTACTATTACTAGCTGATGTATCTGATGCACCAAAAATTAAATCTGAAGTTCTTAATGATACATTATTTTCAGATGCATCAAAAAACATTTCACCGTTATCCATATAAATTTTTGTGTCACCAGTAGCTAAATCATCTGTAGTTCCAAAACTACCATGACTTTCAGCACCTATTTTATTTGTACCACCTATATAGTTGTATGTAAGCGCACCGTTTGCATTTATTTTAATACTACCTTCTAAAGATACATATCTTGCAGTATTAGCATTAGTTCCTGGTTGAAATTTCATATAACCATTATAACTTTTTAATGAAAGAACAGAACTAGCACCTGCAACATTATCAAGTAAAATACCTGTAGTATGTATTGCATTTAATGTACTTGAATCTGATGTTGTTGTTTGTATTAAATTATCACTACCTACAATAAGATGAGGACCATCTCCTGCACTATCTAATTGAAAATCTGGAGAAGTTGTATTGTCTATATCAAAACTACCGTTTAATGTTCCGCTTACTGTTAAATTTCCAGATACAGTTGCATTACCAGTAACCATTAAGTGTGCTTTTTTATCTGCAGCAGCACCTATCCAAACAGTACCATCATTAATATCATAACCAGGAGCTATCACAATTAAATCAGCAGCATCTTTAGTTGTAATAGTCATTGCACCGTCTTTAGCTGCATGTATATTATTTACAGCAAGACCTGCACTACCTGTAGCTCCTGAAACGTCTACTGGATGTATCCATTTAGCTACTGCTAATGGAACAGATGTATCTGCTATATTTATTGCTGCAATTCCTACGTTTGAACCACCAGTTGCAACGTGATAAGATGTATTAGTTGTTCCAGCAAAATTACTAGTACCTGTAACACTTATATTACCTGTTACGGTTAAATTGTCATCTACAGTTGTTGTCCCTGATGCAGAGTCTAAAGTTAAACCTCCACTACTTGTAGTTAGTTTAGAAGCTTCTATTATACCAGCAGTTGCTGAATTTGGAACGCTATTTACTACTAATTTAGGAGTTTTAAGTGTTATTGAAGTAGTTGCTTTATGTATATCAGCTACACCATTAAAAGTAATATTATTACTTGCATCTATTGTAAACCTTGCTTGATTGTTATTTATTAGTTGAAAAGTTTTAGAACCTGCTCCAGCTGTATCATAATTAATTTGTGTAACAGCTCCAGAAACACCTATTGATGCTTGACTCATTGTTATAGCTGTTACAGTAGGACTTGTAAATTTAATTTCATCTTTTATTTCAACTGTTCCGTCAGCTTCAACAGCAAAAGCAGCAGCACTATTTTTATCATTAACTATAAAAACATCTGAACTTTGACTAGAGCTATAAGCATTAACAATTGCACTTGCATCAGTAGCTGAAGGTTTTATATTACCCATAAGAGTTATAACATCACCTGCAACATTACCAAGAATTGCTTTTCCAGCAACATCTAAATTATTGTTAGCTTCATCCCAATGCATATAATTACCAGTTCCAGCACCATAAGCTTTTAGTGTAACACCTTTTGTATTAGCACCAAGTAACAAAGAGTCAGCAGATTGGTCCCATAAGAAATCACAATTAGCAGTATCACCATATAATGTTACATCATGACCTGTTCCACTTACACCAACTTTTAAATCACCTATTTGAGTTGTTGCTCCAGTAATTGTTGTAGCACCTACTAATCCAGTAGCGCCAGTAACTTTAAATACATAATCAGTATCAACATCTCCGCCAACATGCACTCTAGATGCATTAGCTTCTAAAATAGAAGGAGAAAATGTTCCATTACTAGAATGTCCAGATAAATAGTATACTTTACCTACATTGCCTGATACTGTAGAATCAACAACTGCTACAACTCCAGATAAATTGCTAAACTCTATAGTTCCACCTGCTAAAGCAGTATAAGCAGCTTTTGCTGTACAAAGTTCAGTATCTAAAGAAGATGCACTTACAGAAGTTGAAATAGCTCCTACAGCTTGACCTACAGCACCTATTTGAAAAGTACCTGTATCAAGAACAAATGAATCGGAATGAAAAGTCATAGAAGAAGTATCAGAAGAAACAGAAGTAGATGCAACTTTTATATGGGCAAGTTCATCGTAGCTACTACCATCGTATCCTTTAAATGTTATTTTTCCTATTTCATCACTATCAGCAAGTGTAGCAGGAGCAATTTTGTTTCCTCTACTTTTTTGCAATACCATTTCTGATGGCATAGATGATGAAACATTATGATTAGATACAGATAATAATTCACCTACAGTATCTGATGTAACATGTAATTTTGTATTTGGAGCATTAGTACCTATACCAACTTTGTCAGCACTTCCATCTGTTACAAACAAATTAGCGTCACTATCTCCTTCTATACGAAAATCAACTGCAGAACCACCATCATTTATGATTACTTCTCCAGCTTCAACCGTACTTTCTATAAACCAATTTTTATTCTTGCCCATTGTTTTCTCCTAAAACTTAAAGTATTGCTTAATTATTCCGCCAGAATCTCGACTATCTGGGAATTTTCTTATTTTAACTTCATACATTTGCCTAAAGTATTGTGCTTTTTCCATATCACCTACATCTTCAAATAGCCTTGACTTAACATAACAGACAAGTGCAGGATGTAAACTTTCATGTAAATTAGAATGTGTTTCTAAATCTTGATTACTTTTTTCTATAGGTCTATAATTAGACTTGTATCTTATTCTTAAACCCATGCCTATACTTATAGTAGGACTTTTAAATTCTTTTAATATTTTTCCTGTTGAGTCTTCTGATTCATTTTTTTGAACTATACCAATTCTTTCTTCGTCAATAAACCATGAAAATTTCTTAGCTGTATCTTTTAACATTAAGACTCATCTCCTATAGTTATTACACTTCTATCAATTTTTCTAACAGGAGCAAATTCTAACCCTCCATCTGTACTTGATTGTTTAATCTCTACACCTACTATTTTTAACAAACCAGGAGGCATTTCATAGTATCTTTGGTCTTTAATTAAGTCAGTTACAGCTGTATCTTCGTTAGATAATCTTTTAGATGCAATATCCATAAGACCATCATTTATAACCTGCATTAAATATTTATTTGGTTTTCTTCCAAATGTAGACTCTATTTGAGATATTATATCTTTTACTTCCATTAGTTTTGTACCACTTGTTTAATTTGTTCTAGTTTTTTATCTGTATCTTTTAATTGTTTTTTATTAGGCAACTCTCCCCTTAAAGCATATATTAATTCTTGATACTCACTTTGTAATGAGCTATAGTCATTAGAGAGTTTATCATATTCTTGTTTAAACTTACTAATACTTTGTGAAAATTTACTAATATCTTGTGCATACTGTGCTAAATAAATTGAAGATACTTTATCTTGTTCTGCTAATTCTGTATTTGCAATCTCTAAAGCTTTTGTAGACCCAGCTAATGCAGTAGCAGCCATATCAATATCTTCAGCTAAAAGAAAATCTTTAAAAGAATTATTTGAATAATTGTCTATTAAACCTTTAGCAACATCAATAGCATCTACAATAGTAGGATTATCTAATTGAGGAACTTCAAAATCAGGACTTAATACAGGGATTGAAGGAGATTCTAAAGTATCTAACTGAAACTTTTTACACCTAGTTGCTGTACCTATTAATAATATTTGTTGCATATCAAAAGGAACACCATCCATATTATTTGAGTTTACATCTATATCTGGATAACATGTATAATCAATAGTACAATATCCGTCTAATGCATCTAAATGTGTATCTTCAGGTTTAGGCTCTACCATTAACATCCTATTATTTATATAATATATAGGGTCTGTTTCAGAACATTCTTCTAAAAATCCACTACCAAATCTTGACTTACTTCTTAAATGATTAGGTATCATTCTAGCATCATATGCAATTTCTCCGTCATACCTTAATACACCGACAATATCACTGCTTTCTAAATGATTTAAATCTAAGCCTATTCCTGGTAAAGTTTTTTTTGTCCATTCTCCTGCTGTAAAAGCTTTACTTTTAACCATATGTAATTTTAAATCTCTAGGCACTAAGTTAGAAATTTTATTCATAGTATCTTTTAACCATTGTTCTAAAACATCTTTTTTAATATAACCTACTATCTCATCGTCAGAAAGAATAGCAGGCATAGGGGGGTCGTTAAGATTAGGGTCAGGTAACATAGGGTCATCAATTATTATACCATCGTCACCATTATCTTCATATCCTGGGTCTGGTTGAGGAGGTAGCGTATTATTGTAAATTGGTATTACAACTCTTTGCGAATCTCCTATTAAATATGCTATATGTTCTGCTATGTTCATAATATAATATAGTAACTAAATTACTTTTTTGCTAACTCTTTTCTTATAAGAGCTATTTTAAACACAAAGTATACTATTGTAGTTATTCCTACTCCTAATCTAACTATATCAGGCAATATACTTATACATTGAATAGTCATACTACCACCACCTACAACTGCTGATTTTAAAGTATCTAAATCCATTTTTCTTTTCCTTTTAAATTATTAACTTGACGGACTATCTGTGCCTATTGTTGTACCAGATGAATAAAGAATATACCCTGCAGCATTTCTTAATTGAAATTCGTCACCAGCAAACCTTCCACCAAAATCATCTGCAAAATAATATTTATTTGTTTCATCTAGTACATGGTCTCCAAAAAATGTACTAGTCATGTAATTATTAGCTGCTGTTGTTATTAATCTAGAATTATAAGGGTCACCACTATTATATAATGTAGCTATTTCTGCAGTAGTTAAAACTTTATCCCAAATATCACATTGAAATATTTTACCTAAAAAATATTTATTAGCAGTAGTTGCATTAGTTGCATTACCACCCCAATTAGGTTGAAATGATGCGCTATCTGTAGAAGCGTCTCCATCAAAATCTACAGTAGCACTAGCCTCTGCTGTACCACTACCATTTAAATAAATAGCTGCAGCATTAGATGTATCGTTAAATGTAATAGTAACATGATACCAAGTATCAGCTGATAAATCAGTAGGGCTACCATTAACTATATCTGTAGTATCTAATCTTAAATTAAGATTATCTGAAGCATTTTTTGATAGTACTATACCCCTATCTGCGTGTTCTGCCATAGAAAATATAGGTTCTACACTACCAGTAGCATCAAATTTTACCCATGTTGCTACAGTAAAATCTCCAGCAAAAAAGTTACCATTATAACCCATAGCGTTATCATCACTATATTTAGCACCTGTACTTGTGTATTGAATTGAACGATTTTCTCTAGCATTTGCAAGAAATCTACCCGCACTAACTTGCATTGTATTAATATCAGTTCCATCCATAACTACACATTTAGTAGGTTTTGCTAAACTACCATCGCTATTATATGTTTCATATGGATTAGGTTCTTTAATTGTACTACACATATTTGAAAGAGATAATGCTAACATGTTAACCTATATAAGCTATTACAGAGCCACCATTTAAATCAATACTTGTCCATCTTCCATGAATTGTAAGTCCAGGAGGAAATACATTAGAAGCATCAATAACTTGTCCTGGAGCTCCAGAAGTTTTATTTGTTCCATTTGTACCTATACATTTAGTAGGATTTTCTGCAGCTAATCCTGTTGCATCTGCAGTAAAAGTTACCGCTGTTAACATTGTTATTGAAATAAAAACTTGTCCTACTGGTAAAGTATATAAACTACCGTCATCTATAAATACTGAACCACCTTGACCTAATGCTGCGTTATTGGACTCTTGGACGGTCATTCCATTTAATCCACCTTTATTACTTGCCATGTCTACCTCCTGCGCTAAGCACTGGCTGTGCGTGAATGCGCTCGTTTATTTGTTAAGACCAGAAACACCCCTTACAGGGAGGGAAGCTCTCCATAAGGAGTGTCCCAGTCATTTTATTTTCTAACTATCATATACCTTAAGATACTGAAAAGACACCAGTAGCGCCTGTTCCTTCACCTAAAGGATATACTCTTGCTAACCATTCTCCATCTTTAGGACAATAGAAAAATACCATTGAACCTATGCCTAATATATTCGTATCAGCAGCAGCTGCAGTATATATTAAGTTTTCAGAAGTAGGAGCAGCGTAAGTTCCAGCAGTTTCTACTGGAGTAACTGTATCACCTATGTGTACTCCAATTAGTTGTTTAGCTAAAACATTACCTACAGGTTTAACAGTACCAACTGAATTGTTTGCATGAATTGTCCATGCTCCAGTTTGGTCTATATCACCTGTAACTTCTACAGCAAGATAAGTACCCTTAGTTGCTGGAGGTAAGTAAGATGAAGCAGCTGCAGCACCTGTTCCTGCAAATGTATTTACTGCGTTAGCAATAAATGTTGCAGCATCAACTTCAGCTAATGTTTCATCACCACCTTTTACACCAGCGACACCTTCAGCTTGAGTAACTTCTATTCCAGCTGTAGTAAGATTACCTACATAACCAGAGCAAAAGTCTAGATATTCATCATGACTATCGACATCATTGTCGAACTTATTAGAACCATACATTGGATTTGCCATATTCTATATCCTTTCTATAACCAAACAGCGTGAGATTCAGGCATTGACCATTCCATCCCAGCTTCAGTTAATATTTGGTCTACTCTTCTGTCGACTCCAGAGTTTTCAAGTGTTTGAACACCTACGTAGACTGATGTGTCTCTATTTATACCGTTTCCTACAAGAGGACGATATGCACAATGTGACATATTAATACCAAGCATTTTAATACCAGTACCGTCTAAATGTATATTTCTAACAACATTCATATCACCATAAGCAGTAGAAATAGTTGTGACACCAACGCCAGCAGCCATTTTCTTACCTGTTATAGCAAGGTCAGCTGAATAACCTACGTTACCTGCTGTACCTGTTTGAAGATTGTTTTTCATGTATCCACCTAATTTATGTAACCAGTTATAAACTGCTGTGTTACAGAAATAAACAGTAGCACCACTATTATTATACCTTGGGTCAAGATAATTAGACATATCGTCTAAGAAAGAATCTTGAGTTTTAGTATCAACATCTAATAGGAATGAATTACCATAGTTTTGTATAAAATCTACAGCACCTTGAGTATATGTAGTACCAGAAGCATCACTATACTGAGAACCAAATAATAAAGATTGCTCAATATCATATTTATGCTCAATTAGTTTTTCTCTCCATACTCTAGCCCATTCGTTGCCTTCATACTTAAGAACCGTAGCTCTTGCAGTATTAGTCATAGCACAAGTTGTTTTCCAGATTTGAGTCTGTCCATATCCTGTACTAAAAGGCTGGTCAATCCATGTTTCAGGGTAACCAGTACCTTCACCATGAGCGTTACCAACTACATAACATCTCTTAGGTTCAAGTGAGCCTGCTATTTCTTCATCATATACTTGAGACTCAGGTGAGTTATGGTCTAAATAAGAACATAAGTCTTGAGCTGAAGATGTACCTTTTACTGTTATACATCTCAAAATAGCATGGTCAGAAGAAGTTGTTAAATCAACTGAAACTACTTTAAATAAAGCATATCCTGTTGGAACTGCTCCAGTAGCTAAATCAGCTGAAGTAGCACCATAGTTAACTTTTACAACTCCACCTTCTAAAAAGAAAGTAGGCTGTGTTCCTGTAGCACCAACTGCTATAGCATTTTTTGATTGACCAAATACATTTTGACGGTTGCCTGCACTCATATAGTCAGCACCCATCTTTAAAAAGTATGTGTCACCAGCATCTATGTCACCAGCTTCAACTTGAGCATCAGTAGAATTACCTAACGCTGCAGTTGGACCATGGTCAACAACATATGCATATCTTTTATGCCAAGAGCCTCTACGCTCTGTGAATTTGAATTTTGGGTCATCGCAAGGTTTCTTTGCTACTTTAGATACGAAACGAAAGAAAGGGTCTTGTGCAATATTTAGTTCAGATACTCTGTCACCAAAATTGTACTTTCTTCTTAAATCGCCTGTACTAAGGTCTGTACCCGAGCCTGGGTTGCTAGCGTTAGGCGCTGCACCTGGGCTTATGTCTGATAATTTAAAATTATCTGCCATCGTAATCTCCTTTACAAGTTATTTGTAAGATTACCTAGCTAAATAAATCCTCAAGACCATTATCTGCACCAGCTAGTGCATCAAATATACTATCATCCGCTGACTTAACAGGGACTCCAGCACTATTTGTTCCACCTTGTGATGTAGGTATTTGTCTAGCATTATTCATTTGACCAAGCATCTCGTTCTTGGTAGAAGAAGCTACATTTTGTGCAACTTTATCACGATTCAAAAGATAATACATATCATCAAAAGAAAATTTTTGTCCTTGAGCTTTTTTTAACATTACGTTAAAATCAGATTCAGACATGTTACGCTTTTTCATGAAGGCTTCAGCTTCTTTTACTTTTTCATTTTTTATAGCTAATTGTTCAGATTGTTGCTTTTCTTTATTTAATATATTACTAACTCTTTTTTGAACCGTACTATCTACCATTTGATTAAGTACTTTTGCAGATTCCGACTGAGTGTCAGTCACTGCTTCATGCCCATCAAATACAAAGTCTTCAGAAAGTTGAAGATTATTCTGTACTGATTCAGGCGTTTGACCACCATTTTCCAAGTAGCCTCGAATAGTATCCACTAGTCCACTATCTCTTTTCATTTGTTCTACTAAAGGTTTTATTGGTTGGAACTCTTGGAGTTCGGCATTTAACCTTTGTGCTTCACGACTAGAATCTTTATATCTTTTCTCCCAGTCCGTATCATTTCCTTGTGCCTCTACAGAGTCAGGGGTTTCCTGAGTTACCTGTTCAGCTTGTTGATTTGATTTTTCTTGAACTTCCCCTGATGTAGTCTCGAATACTGCACCACTAACATCATTATCTAAAGCATCAAAGAAAGAGTCACTAGAGTCAAATACACTTTTTTCAGCATCATTATTAGATACTTCATTTTGTGCTATTGAGTTGCCAGATGTTTCTTCTATCACTATATCTCCTTTATTTTTAAGGTTAATTTACTTATTTTTATCTTTTAAAGGCAAGCTATTTAATAATTCATTTAATTTACCTTTTTCATTTTCCATATATTGTCTACCTTCATTACGTATTTGGTTTTGTAAATGTTTAGTCTCACTATACTCTTTTTCTACATTAGCTTTTGTTTCAGCTACTTTTCTAGTAACCTCCATTTCTCCTTGCATAACTTTAGATTTAATACCTGCTTGAACAAGTTGTCTTTCTAGAGTTTCGATAGTACCTTCTTTATCTTGCATTTGTTTTTCCATAGATTCTATCTGTTTGCTTAGTTGAGAATATAAAGACTTACGTTTAACAATTTTATCTTTGTTTTTAATGTCTGTTTCTGATAAAACAGCTACATCATCAACAACTCCCATTCTTAAAAGTTCTTTTAATTCAGCAAGATACGCCCATCTATTAACAGGTAATGTTGAGCCAGCAATTAATCTTATATCAAATCGAGAAGATGCATAATCCATATATTTACCTATTGCTTCTCCCATATCATTATATATTGGAATATTAATCTCAACTTGCTTTTCTTCTGTAATTGCATTAGGTTGAACAATTCTAAAAATTTTATTAGCTGTATAAATAGACTGAGTATATTGTCTTACAAGCTCACCTACTTGTTTTAATGCAGGTTCTATAGAATGCTTTAACCAATACTTAACTCTTCTTGTACCATACTCATCAATAGCAAGCATACCTTTAAATGGCATATCTTTAGTTTGATTAGTATCACCTTGCATAGAAGAATATATACCAGCTAAGTATTCCATATCTTGTTTACCCTCACCTGAAATACCAAAAAATGCATTAGGTAATTGAAAAGGCATAACAGGCGTAGGTGCATTAAATCCACTTCTAAGTGGTAATAATGCTCCAGGAGCAGCTGCATACTTTTCCCAATGCTCTGTATCTATACTTCCTTCTTCATACATCCATCTTAAACTACTTCCTAACGATGCATTATGCACCATTAACTGATGTACTTTATTTAATTCTTGTTGTTTACCTATGAGTGGAGATACTGCACTTATTGGATAAGGAGTGCCAGTCCATTTGTAGTGAAAAGGAATCAAAGGATAATCTTTGATTTTTGTAGGTAAGTACTTTTCGTAAATACAGACATCTCCAACTACACAGGTTTTTTTAATTCTTGAGTCATAAAATTCTATAGAATCTACAATTAATGATGAAAAATCCTTATCTTTTACTACTATGTTGTACTCTTCTTTAGATATAACTTTATTCTCAATAACAGAAGATTGTTTTTGTAATTCATTTGTAAATTGTAATTCAGCTACTTTTAATTGTTCTGACATTTGTTTTTGAAGTTTTTCTAGTTCTAGTTGCATTCTTTCTGGAAGAATTTGACCAGCCTTAGCAGCTTGCGCAAGTTCTAACTCTTTTTCTTTATAAGAAACTGATTGCTCATTTTGCATATCTTGAAGTTTTTGAGAAACTTGCTCTTTTATTTGTGCAAGAGTTGAAGGGTCTAAAGGAACTTTATAAAACATATTTACAAATAATTGTTGTTCTTTTTCAAACAACTCATAGTATTCAATTAAATCTTGCTTACCTGTATCTTCTTCGTCAAATATATCTGAAGTAGATTCATCTAAAATATCTTTTGCACTAAAATCTTTTTGAGTTTCATCAAATACTTTTTCAGTATAATTATAACTACTGTTATCGTTTGAGTTAGCATTTTTAATTTTTCTTTTTGAATCAGGATACTCTTTCATTAAATGAGTCCTAGGTAATACTTTTCTTATAAGTATATATGCAGCATCTTCAAATAATAAACTTCTTGACTTAGGGTCTACATATACATCAAAAGGGTCAGGCTGTTTAATAACTACTTCTCCCATGCCTTGGTCAGCATTAGGATTTATATCAATTAGTAAGTAACCAATTGACTTAGCAACAGAATCATTTACAGCGTTAGATAATAAAGACTGACCATTAGAATGATACCATACGTAATCTGCCATATCAGAAAAAACAGCAGCAACATCACTATCACTTCCTTCTGTTCCTATAGCTTGCCATCTAGGTTGGTTAGCTGTAGCATAAAAATTTAACATTTCTACAACAGGTATAATCCTATTTATAGTAAATGTAGGCATACCTTGTTCTTCTAACAATTCTTTATCATCAGCAGACAATTGGTTGTCATTAGCAAAGTCAAAACCTTTTTGATTTACAAATTCCCATTGTTGTCTATTACCAGTATTAACATTATCAAAAATGTCTCTAACTCGTAAAGCTTTTTTATCCTGTCTCTTAGGCATTATTTATCCTTTTCTTTTTCTTCACAATCATCCCATTTAGATAAATCTAACATAGGAAGTGGCTTCTCTATTTCGTAATCTTTAAGTTTATCATTTTGTACAGCTTTTTTACAACCGCCCTTAACATAAGGTTTTCCATTTGCGCATCCAATATCATACACAAAAAATATTGTTTTCCATACACCAACTCTTACTACTCTTGCTGGTCTTCCATTTAAATGTATAACATCGTCTGTATTTAAGTCGTTTCCTAAAAATATCTTTAAAGATTCCAAAACATTCTCTAAGGTAGCACGAAAGACCATTAATGCAAATGCAGCCATAGCCATCCAGCCCCATTGGCCTAAGAAGTAGCTTACTTGCTCTTGCAGTTGTTCTTCCATTATTTTCCATTCTGCTTCCCTCTAACATAATTTATTTACTTAGTGTATCTCTAATTTCATCTAATGCTGGGGTTTCCGTAGTCTTAACCATAGCATTAAAGACCCTATCACTACTATTCCTAGGGAGCTTACTTCTAACTGCCTCATAATATCTAGAATCATTTTGTTCAGATTCTCCTCTCCAATTTTGTATAAAAGTATCTACATCTCCATCTGCTCTCATAGGACCAAATTCATATGCCATAAGTCTTTTAGCTACGTTTTTATACATAGTAGTATCTGATGGAGTAAAGTCTCCTCCTTGTCCGTAATCATATCTTTCCATACCAGGGGTCATATCATTGCCACCATATTTTAAAAAATTGTCAGCTTGAGGTATTAATTTTTCTTGTACAAAAGCATTTTCTTCTGGTGTAAAGCCAATATCTGAATATCCAGGTCCACTTAATATCCCTTTAGTCATTTGAACTGGACCAAATGCACTAGACTCTGAATTTTCTTTAGTTGTTCTAATGTATCTATCCATACCAGGATTTAAATTTCCTGTTTCAGCTTCTTCTATAGCGTTATATAATTCATCTATTGTAACTTCCATTTTATGCGACCACCCAACTTTTTGCTTTTGGTTTATATTTATAATGTTTTCCTTCGGAAGACCTAATGCCAATAGGAGGTTGAGCAAACTTGCAAGCATAAGCCAATGCATCAATTGCATCATCGTGACCCATTCTTGGACCAAACGTAATAATTTCGTGATGTAAATCATACATCTCCTTCTTGATATGCATCTGACCTACTGCAAACCTTTGTGCTAATATACCTTGTATTCTATCTCTCTTTGACATTCTTGTTCCTGGTTTTTCTTCCTTAAATTTAATACCAAAATTGTTTCTACGCAACATTTCACTTTTAAGTGATTGAAATACAGGTCTTGACATAGTAGTATCTTCTATAACAAACATAGTAGGATGATACCTTTCTTCTAAATCAAATATATAATCTACTACACCTTTTTTATCTTCTCCTGGTATACCAAGTACAGGTAAACCTCTTTTTCTAATATACTCTAATACATACACTTTATTAAACTCGTCAACGCCAACAACCATTAATACTGAATAATCACTATCTCTTCTTATAACATCTGTAGCACAATCAACACCTACAAATATATTTATAGGAACAGGATTGTTAGAGTCCTTTAATAAATAACCAATGCCTGCATCTTGGTCATACATATAACCACCTTCCCAGTAATTAATATGGTCTCTGTTAAATACAGAGTCATCTTCACTTTGTACTTCCATCATATACTCTTGGTAGAATTTATGAGGAGAACCTGAGTCAGCGTAAAACTTTTTCTTTCTTTCTAATTCTTTTAAACCAAACCAACTATCCCATAATGCATCACCCTTTTCAGTTATCGCTTTGTGAAGGACAACATCCCAAGAAAATTTATTATTTTTTTGTACAGCTTTTTGATAATTAGTGATAAGATTATTAATAAAACTATCAAAGTGGACAGGAGTCCCATTAATACGTAGCCTGCCAGTATGAGGCTCAAGAGCAGGGAATACCACAGCAGTAATAAGGTTGGAGTTTTTTGCTCTAGCTTCAGGAGTAATTGTATTGTTTTCGTCCTCAAAGTCATCCAATACGATAAGGTCGTATCTCTTGTGTAGCTTCGCACCTCCCCTAATGCCTGAAATATTAGATTTAGAAATGAGTTTACACCCATTTGAAAACTCTATGTCTGTTTCTGTCCATTTTTTTCCTTTCAAGTCACCAAAGTAATATTTAATTTTTTCGTTTGTTTCTATGTGAGTCTTAACATAATCCATATTACCAGTAGCTAACTTAGCTGTAGCTGATACCCAGCCATAAAATAATGGTTCATCTACATCAGACAAGCCCCATTCTTTTTCTTTACCATTAAAACAAAATGACTTTAATATATCACATTTAGTAAGAACAGTCTTACCATGTCCTCTAGGCATAATAACAGCTAACTGCTTAATAGACTTATCATCTACCTTGTCTGCTATTTGATAATGAAACCAAGGCGTTTCACTTCTCATATAATCTTGAGGCAAAAATAATTTGCCGAAAGCAATCATATCTGTAAAAGCTTCTCTTAAAAGTTTTTCTTCTCTAGATACGTTATGAAAGTTTACGTTAGCCAATTATTTCTTTTTCTTTTTTGCTTTTTTCTTAGCAGGTGGTCTGCCTCTTTTTTTTCCGTAAGTACCTTTACCGTATGGCATATTATACTCCTTCTTTATATTTGTATGCTTTTTTAGCTGCCTTTTTAGCTTTTCTTTTTTTAATAACACCTTTAACTTTTTTAACACCTGCTTTTACAATAGGCTTAGCAATCTTATACATTTCACTTGCAGCTCTAACTGTTCCTGCTACGAGCATAGCGTCTTGCATTTTTGTTTTTTCATTCTTTTTTAAAGCCATTACGACCTCCATTTTTTAAAATTTTTAGCTACATAAACTAAGAATACTGCAAAACCTAATACAGTTAAGACATCTACTGCATGATTACCACTATCACTTTCAATAGTGCCTATAGGCGTTTGTACCTTTATAGTTTTAGTTTCTTTAACTCTACCAGTCACCATACTACTCTCCTAATTTAGGTCTTGATACATTCTCATCAGTAAATCCACTAAATAACTCTTTAGAAGCCATACCTGTAATTTCTTGTACTTTAATACCTTTGTCTTTAATATCTAATACTTCACTTAATTCTGTTAAAGCTTTTAGTCTATCTGAATCTTTTTCAGCATCTAACGCTATTTGTTTAATACCACCTAACACTAGTTCTTCATCTATCTCTAACTTAGCTAATATAGGCTTTAAATGTTCTTTCATCTTTTTTTGTACCCTCTCTGTTTTAATAAGTAGCATAGCTCTTGTTTCAGCATACTTCTCATTATCAGTCTTGAATGCATTAATATAAGCATCCTTTAATACCATGTTCTTTTGAAGGTTATGTATAAATAACTCTTCTCTACCTGTTAAATTCTTTCTTTCGTTTAGAACCTCTTTAGAAGATTTCTTACCTGACAAAGAATAGATGTTCTCTCTTTTATCAGAATCCATCTTCATCTTATTATCCTTAAGGAATGTACCCGTACAAGTTCCTACATATTCTACCTTCTTTAGAGAGCCTTTAGACCTAAACATAACACCTGCTCTTATAATCTGTAGTACACAACCGTCATCAGCTAGTACCCAGTCTCCAAGAGTTCCATGTTTCCAATCATATAAGTAGTCAATAGTACCTGGCACTTCGTCAACGTCCTCAAAGACGTTGTGCTTCTTTTTGTTAATAATATAAGACCTCATGCTTCCCCCATTACTTGCATCTTAATTAACTCTGTTCTTAAATCTTTATCTGTATAATCTTCTATATCAATAACTTCTTCATCACTATAATCATCAAAATACTCTACTACAGTTTCACACTCATCTTCATTTTCATCAAATACAATAAGTAGTTTATACATTTTTTTCATATATATATAATTTATATAACAAAGTGTTACAGTTGCAATCATTTTAAATAACCTATAACTTAATGTCATATAATATATATAGAGGAATTAGACAAAGTATGATTTTCCAAAAAACAATCGTAAGAGGCAATCCCAAAAAATTGGGGCATTTTAGTAGACAGCTTAATATTCAAACCATACCCCCCAAAAGAATTTTTTCATTTTCTTTTTTACGTTATTTTTCAATTCAAAACAAAGGAGAACACAATGGTAGAAGTTAACAAAGGCGATAAGTTTAGACTATCGTTTAACATAGACGGTTCAATAGTTCCAACTACAGCAATCTTTTCAGGCACAGTAATCAATATTGACGACCAAAAGATATTCATCTGTATGCTTGCATCAGGCAAAGAGTATGGCTTCACACAGAAGCAACTCAATTCCTTCGCACAATGGAACGATGAGAGCCTTCGCGAGACAGTAGACTCATTCACAATGGGGTAGCATAGGGGAACTTTGTTCCCTTACCTTGGTCTTAAACGACAATAAAGGGTGTGATGACTAACTGTTCTTGCACCCTTGTAGTCTTATATGGACACAGATACAGTCATACACTCAACATTATGTGTGTGTGCGATACTTATAC